>JGI24921J38492_100052_pt1 | contig 31413 bp, 34 predicted proteins | sample LinPFosmplate9_FD_38492 | JGI IMG/M metagenome (IMG submission 38492)
TGCAGGTCGACTCTAGAGGATCCCACCTCTAGACCCCTTTCAATAGATAGCTCAGCAAGGTTCTTGCCTTCCAGTGATGTATTCCAAGAGCTCTTTGAGATAAAGATATTTTTAGGGTGCCCGCCGCCTCTATCGAACAATATCCTCTCAATAATTCCATCGACTATTAGTTTGCGCGTCCTGGGATCGTCTATGCGCTGAAGAAGCTCTGTTCTGCCGCCAGCTTGAGCCCATTGAGGTATCAAGGCTCTAATAGACGTTTGGGATGCAGTGTATGGATATTGATCAATACTGACTTCAACACCATCTTTAATAGCATTATCTACCAACTTCAAAGTTTCCTTTGATAGGCCCCAATTCTCTTTGCCTATGATCTTATGGTGAGTTATCTGAACTGGAATCATAGCTTTAATGCCAATATTGATTGTTTCATTGATTGATTTCAAGACATCGACTGCCTCTTCCCTCATATGGGAGATATAGATTCCACCATAGCGAGCAGCAACCTTAGATAGTTCAATTACCTCGCTAGTTGAAGAGAAACTTCCTGGCACATAGAAAAGACCAGTAGATATGCCTAAAGCGCCCTCTTCCATAGCTTCTTTAACCATCAACTTCATCTTGGATAGCTCAGTTGCTGTCGGATCTCTATTCTCCAGGCCCATAACCTCTTGCCTAATTGTCCCTTGACCAACAAATACCGCCCAATTTGGACTAATTCTAGTATTTTCTATTTTTTGGTAATGCTTTTTAATTGGAAACGGGGATGTGCCGTCATTCCCATCAGTTAGAGTTGTTACTCCTTGCAGCAATGAACTTTCAGCCGTAGGAACATCAAAAATACCTCTAATTGCGTGAGTATGTGAGTCTATAAATCCCGGAGATACAATTAAATTTTCAGCATTTATTATGTGACCTGATTTTGACTTTGATAGGTCCCCTATCGTTACTATACGATCATCAACAATACCTATGTCAGCCTCATAGCTCTCCTGACCAGAGCCATCAACTATAGTTCCATTAGCTATTATTATATCAAAATCTGCGTTGGAGCAAGCACCCAAGATAGAGAAAGTAACAATGCATTGTAAGATTTTCATTGATTAATATTACAGAAATATAAATAGATTTAAATTATCTATACCCGCCATCTAAATTCACCATGATAATATAATTATTATTTATAAATAAAATTTTAAGTATAAATATATGATATAAATATATTATGAAAAATTTTAACTTAATAATACCTGTTATTTTTTTTATAAGCTCATGCTCCTATGATGCTTCTTTTAGGCAAGATTTTGTGCCAATGACTCCTTCAATTGCTACTTCACAAAAGCTAGATGGAAAAGGCTTAATTGTTATGTCCGCTTATGATGAAAATTTAATATATTCTGATAATCCATCTAGTTTTACCGGTGGAGGGACTAAATTGACCCTGCCAATTGGCCAAATTGTTAAGCGAATATCACTTGAAGTTTTTGGCTCTATTTTTGCAAAAGGTGCATATTTTGATAATCAGCCAAGTAACTCTGAAGATTATATTTTAGTAATTAAGCCAGATGTAAAGGTTGATAACTACAAATATGATCAGCTTGAAAATCTTGGTTTTGCAGTAACTCCCAAGGTATCGATATCAGCTAATATCCAAGTTCTGTCTTCTGATCGATCCATCATTTTTGATAAAAATTATTCCTATGTTGACAAGAAAGCACGCGCATATCTTTTTGCTGGAAGTCCTGATGAAAAGATTAACGAGTTGATCCATCAGTCAATCCATCAAATACTTTTGGAGTCCTTAACTGATATTAGAAAAAACTTAATTGAGAATTAACAAAATGAACAAACAATTACTTATTTCACTTTTTGCCCTTATATTTATTACTAATTGCGCGACCTTGACCACTGGTCAAGATCAAGTTGTATCCATTGATACTCCTAACTGTCCAGGGGCAAGTTGCAGGCTCAGTAATAGTGAAGGAACCTATTTTGTTAATAAGACTCCTGGGACTGTCACTATCAATAAATCTGGATCCAATTTAAATGTTATTTGTGGTCTAAATGGATCAGAGGAAGCAATGAGTGCTGATTCCAACCTGGAAAGTATGGCTTGGGGAAATATATTGGCTGGAGGAATAATTGGCTATGCTGTTGACGCAGGAACTGGTTCAGCTTACGAGTACCCTGCTCTAATAACTCACCCTCTTGATTGCAGAGATAATCTTGAAAGTACAAAATATAATTCAGGTGGAGCACGCTTAAAATCCTCTGCCTCAAATTCTTCAAGTGATAATCAGTCGGTGGAAGCTAGTTTAATTAAATTAAAGCAATTGTATGACGATGGCCTTATTTCTGAGGACCTATACCTAACAAAACAAGCTGAAATACTTCAAGACTGATAATTGGTAATAAATAAATTACGTTAGTTAGAGTAAATGAAATATTTAGCTTATAAAAATATTTTTCTCTCTTTCGCATTACTCCTCTCTTCAATAACATTTTCAGCTGATATTTTGGTTAGGAGGAGTGGAGATACATTATTTTTTGCTTCAAATTTACCTAATATTCCAGTTAACATAAAAGTTATTTCCAAGGACTCTAGAAAAATTTTATTTAATAAATTTATTGGAAGAAAGCAAGCCCTTGTAATTCCATCGGTAGAAGTCGGATCATACGAATTAGTCATCACCCCCACTGTTAACAAGAAAATCATGCTAAGCAGCAGTGCAACTGCATACTGTCAAGGAGATTGCTCTGGTCCTGACCTTGAAAAGAAAGGTTTTCCAGTATCCAAACATTTATTTGAGATAGAAAACGATACTAAAAATTTAGAAATATTCATATTTCCTAAAAAAAAATTAAGTAGGTATAGCGATGAATCAAAATTTTTTTCAATGGGCATTGGTGAGTTTAAGAATAAAAAGATAGATGTTATTGAGCAAAAATCTGGTTACTTTTATTTAAAAGGTATTAAAAAAATTAAGATTGTTGATGAGAATTTAATTAAAAGAAATAAAAGCTCTTTAGAAGATAAACTATTGCAGCTTAAAGGGCTGCATGAAAAAAATCTTATCAGCGAAGACAATTACATTGGGGAAGTAGAAAGATTGCTCAATGAAAATTTTTAACATAATACTAAGATTTTATATTGTATTAACTCCTTAAAATCTATATGAGAACTATTCTCATTTAAAAAAATATACTGTAATATTTTATATGTATTTCAATTAGGAAATATTTAATTTTGGAGAAAAATTATGGAATCTGTAGCATCAGTAAACTTTACAGAATTAGATTTGTGGGATCATCTTTGGATGGCTTCAGGCGGTCAAGGCTCTTGGTTTTTAGCTCTCGGTTTTTTATCTTGGGTAGGACTAAGAATAGGACAAAATATATATAACAACGCAGAAACTCCGATTGTTATGAAATTAGCTGGAACTATATTCTCGCTTTTTATAGCTTATGGTTGGCTTATTAACTTTGGAGCCTCAGAGTGGAATGCTAACGGGGTTGCGAATGCTATGGTAGCTATAGAAGCATCAGGGCAAGTAATCTCACCATATGCAGCTGAGTTAATAGCTAATAATAATCCAGGAAAACCATTTAACCTGGTGCCCTCATTGGTCCAAGGATTATTTATTTTATCAATAACAGCATTGCAGCTTTTGCCAATGTGGATTAAAAAATAAGCTCACAGAACAACAAAAAAGCCTGCTTAATAGCGGGCTTTTTTTGGCTTAATTCACTTATCTAATAATTTTATGAGGCTAGAAGTATCTAATTGACCATCTCCAAGCGTTGATAAATTCTTATAGTTCTGAAGAACGGATTTAGTTGAAGGCAATTTAATACCGAGATCCTTTGAATGATCTAAAGCAATATTCAGGTCTTTGATCATAAGATCTACCGCAAAACCAAAATCAAATTTAGCATTAACCATTGTTTTAAATCGATTATCCATCTGCCAGGATTGAGCAGCTCCACCAGAAATAGCATCAAGAACTTTAGTCATATTTAAATTAGACTTCTTTCCCAAAGCCACACCCTCAGATAAACCTTGAATGAGACTACCTATACATAGCTGATTAACCATTTTAGTTAATTGGCCATGGCCACTTGGTCCTATATGAACGATCTTCTTTGAATACGAGTCCATAAGGTTATTAATTTGTGTAAGTTTTTTCTTAGGTCCTCCAAGCATAATAGATAAAGCACCATTTGCTGCACCAGCCTCTCCCCCACTAACAGGAGCATCAAAAAATGATATTTTTTTATCTAGGATTGTAGGGTGCTGAGAGATTGTTGTAACCAAGTTTAAGGATGTTGTTGAGTGATCAATAATAAAAGAATTGCTTTTAAGAAAGTCTAGAAAGCCACTTTCAAGAATTACAGAAGCAATAGAAGCGTCATCCTTTAAGCATGTTATCAACCCATCAAATTTAACGGAGCAGTTATCAAGGTCTATGAGTTGAGTCCCATTATAATTCTTAACCCATTTTGTCGAGACTGAAGATGTCCTATTAAAGACATAAATATCTAGATTATGATTCTTGGATAGATGACCAGCCATAGGAAAACCCATGGTTCCAAGACCTGCAAACAGGTATTTAGGCTTAGATTTTTGCAAGTTGTGATTCCGCAGATGACAGGTCAAGAGCACCGCCCTCTTCTACGTCTATGGAACTAATAATGCCATTGTCTATAGCCATAGCAAACCTCATGCATCTCTTGCCAAGCCCAAATCCTGATGCATCCATCACCAATCCAAGTGCCTCTGTTAAGTCTCCATTTCCATCGGCAATCATATTGATAGCATCTGCATTAGAGGCTTCAGACCATGCCTTCATAACAAAGGGATCATTAACTGATATGAAGACAACTGAATACCCTTTAGCTTCAAAACTAGAAAGATGCTCTATATAACCTGGTAAATGTGACACATGACAGGTAGGTGTAAAGGCACCTGGAACTCCTACTAGCATTACTTTTTTGTTAGCCAAGTACTCGGATGAATCAACCTCTTGTAATTCACCGGCCACAACCAACCGTACTTTTTGAACTGGGAAATTGTTGTTAACTTCTATGGTCATAATAACTCCTTTAATTTTTTATAAATTCTAACCTATTTTAAGCAATAGTATATTTATATTCATGTTCTATTGTTTTAGCATGCTAAAACAGATAGAATCCATTTTATGAAATTACCAAACGTTATAAATGAACTCAAATCCCCGAAAGAAGTTGAAAACTTCATAAAAGATTTATGCACTCCATCAGAGATAAAAGCAATAAATGAAAGATGGGAAGTTGCGCAATTACTCTATAAGAAAGAAAAAAGTTATAGGGAGATTGCCGCCGAATTAAAAACATCAACAGCTACCGTTACACGAGTAGCAAGATTCCTATTTTCTGAGTCAAATAACGGGTATCAAAATGCATTTAAGAGAATCAAATGAAAGATAAAAAAATTACCATTGCAATACAAAAAAAAGGCAGGCTATCAGATAATAGTAAAAATTTATTAGAGAAGTCTGGCATTAATTTTCGTACATCAGGCGAAAAACTTTTAGCTCGATCTTCAAATATGAACATAGATATCTTACTTGTTCGGGATGATGATATTCCCTCACTTGTTTCTAAGGGTGTAGCTGATTTAGGTATTGTTGGTGAAAATGTCTTAGCGGAACAGACGGCAACAAATTCTCAACTCAAAGCTCATACTATTTTATCTTTAGGTTTTTCAAGATGCTCATTGGCATTTGCAAAACCCTCCTCCTCAAGAATGAAAAATTTAAGCAATAAGGCTATAGCAACGTCTTATCCTGGTCTAGTTAAAAAATATCTAAAGCAAAATAAGATAAAAGCAGAAATTATTAAAATTAATGGTTCTGTGGAGTTAACACCCTATATTGGGATAGCAGACTGTATATGCGATCTCGTCTCCTCTGGCGCAACCTTAGAGGCTAATAACCTTATTCAATTTAAGACTCTGATGACTTCTGAAGCTGTTCTCATTGCAAATGAGAGCAGAAAGAATATACAAGAACCAAAGGTTTTAAGTCTAGTAAAGAGGTTTGAGGGAGTTATTAACGCAGCAGAAAGTAAATACGTGATGCTGAATGCCGAAGAAAAATCAATTAATAGAATTTGCAAACTACTGCCAGGAGCAGATTCCCCAACCATTATTCCCTTACAAGAAAAAGGCAAAGTTGCGATTCATGCTCTCTGCACTGAGCCGGTCTTCTGGGAGACTATGGAGAATTTAAAGATCAGCGGAGCATCATCAATTTTGGTTATGCCAGTAGAAAAAATTCTTTATTAAGATGAAATTAATTAATAGATCTACTAATACAAAATCCATCGATTGGTTTTCTTCATCAGACTCCAATCGTGAAATTGAGTCCGTAGTAAAAGATTTTAAAGATTTAATTCTTGCAAAAGGCACTCCTGCATTAAATGCTATCAATAAACAATTGGGCTTAAAAGAGATTAAATCTTATAAGGTCACCTCTAGAGAAATTAGCGCCTCAGAACAAGCTGTTTCTGATGAGCTTAAGAGTGCAATTTTAACCGCATCTAAAAATATCCAACTTGTGTGTGAAAGCGAAAAAATCAATCTTTCTTCAAGTCCCATCGAAACCACCAAAGGGATTAACATATGGAAAGAGTTTAGATCTATTGATTCTGTTGGTCTTTACGTTCCTGGTGGGACAGCCCCATTAATATCATCTTTATTGATGCAGATTATTCCAGCAACCGTTGCTGGGTGTTCAAATATTGTTGTTTGCTCACCTCCAGATATCGAGGGAAAGATTTCCCCTGAGATCTTATGGATTTGTAAATTATTCAACGTCAATAATATTTATAAGGTTGGTGGAGCCCAAGCAATCCTTGCGATGGCTTATGGGACTACGATAGTTCCCAAAGTTTCAAAAATCTTTGGCCCTGGCAATGCTTATGTAAGCTTCGCAAAGGAACTAGTATCTAAGGATGTAGCGATAGATTTGCCAGCAGGCCCCAGCGAAGTCATGGTTGTTACAAATGATCTTAATAATGCTGCTTTAGCAGCGGCAGATGCCTTGTCTCAGCTTGAACATGGGGTTGATTCAAAGGCCTTTGTTGTTTCTCAAAATCTGAATGTTTTAAAAAAGGTAAAGTCCGAGACACTCAAGCAAAAAAAGAAACTAAAGCGAGAGTCCATTTTAAGTGAGAGCATAAAAAATCTCATTCTTATTAAATCTAAATCTTTTTCTGATACCTCTCTGCTCATCAATGAATGCGCGCCAGAGCATTTAATTTTACTTGATGAGGACTTTGCTAGGTACCTTCCAACTATTAAGAATGCTGGATCAATATTTTGTGGTTCCCTGTCCCCTGAATCATTTGGAGATTATGCCTCTGGTTCAAATCATGTCCTCCCAACAAACGGAAAAGCAAAAACTTGTTCAGGCCTAGGCATCAAAGATTTTGGTAAACAGATTTCTGTACAAGCGGCTTCGGCAGAAGGGTTTATGAATCTCAAGGATACTGTTACCACTCTAGCATTAGCTGAAGGACTTGATGGGCATGCTGCAGCAGTTGATATCAGAAGAAGCCGTGTCAAAGAAACTGAGAAATCTCGATCCTGTGTTGAAATACGGAAAACAAATGAAACAAATATTTATATTAATCTGAATTTAGATGGGACGGGTAAGTATTCGATTAATACAGGCCTTAGTTTCTTAGATCATTTATTAGAACAATTTTCTAAGCACAGTAAAATTGATTTGCATTTAATGTGTGATGGAGATCTTTATATTGATGAACATCATACGATAGAAGATATTGCCATTACTCTAGGCTCAGCCATTAATTCAGCATTGAGTGAAAGAGTTGGTATTTCTAGGTATGCAAATGTTGAGACGCTGGTGATGGATGAGGTTAAATGCTCTGTCAGTATTGATTTAGCTTCTCGAAGATATCTAAGTTTTCAATGCTCTGAGCTTAGGGAGAAAGTTGGCGATTTCCCTGGAGAAATGTTGGAGCATTTTTTTATATCCCTTGTTAATTCAGCAGCTTTAACTTGTCACATAGAAACAGTCGGACAAAATTCACATCACCTTCTTGAAGCGACCTTTAAAACATTTGCAAGAGCGCTTAAGCAAGCAATTATAATAGAGGGCTCTGAGTCATCCTCAACAAAGGGTGTCATGTGAGCATCGCCATCATTGATTGCGGTGGAGCTAACCTTCGGTCTGTACAACATGCTTTTCAGCTGAAAGGTTATGAGGCTAATGTTACAACTGAGAAAACGCAAATAGGCCAAGCCTCACATGTTGTTATTCCTGGTGTTGGTTCAGCAGGAAAGGTAATGAATGCGCTTGATTCTTTGAAGCTCACCAGCCTGATCAAGGAACTTAGACAGCCTGTATTGGGTATATGTATTGGTATGCAGATTTTCTATGAATATTCTCAAGAACAGAACACCAAATGCTTAGGAATTATTCAGGGAGAAATAAAAAAACTACCTATTGAACAAGGAATTAAAATTCCCCAAATGGGTTGGAATGAAGTGGTTTTTGATCAAAACGCCCTATCTAACCTAAACAATTATTACTACTTTGCAAATAGTTATTACGCTGAAGGGTCTGTAGAAACAGCAGCTGTAACTAATTACAAAGTAACTATGTCATCGGTGGTAATTAAGAATAATTTTATAGGATGTCAATTTCATCCAGAAAAATCATCCGTTGCTGGTGAACAATTTCTAGATTATTTTCTAGGATTAAAATGACTATATTGCCTGCAATTGATATAAAAAACGGTAAGTGCGTTCGTTTGTTACAGGGAGATTTTAATCAGGTAACTGACTACAATTTAGATCCACTGAGACAAGCGAAAGAGTTTTTAGACCATGGCTTTAGCTATTTACATATCGTTGATTTAGATGGAGCCCAATCAGGTTCACAAGATAACTTAACCATCATTAAACAATTAGCATCTAACCCTCAATTAAAATTAGAGGTTGGTGGCGGGATCAGAAGTATTGAAAAAGCAAACAGCATGATTGAACTTGGCGTGAAACGTATTATTGTTGGCACAGCTTTATTTGAAACACCCAGCTTTATAGATGATCTTCAAGCAAACTTTGATCCTGATCAAATAGTGCTCGGTCTAGATTTCAAAGACATCCAAGGCCAACCTATGATTTTTACCCATGGCTGGCAGAATCAATCCTCTGTGAACCTGATAGAGTTTTTAAACACTTATTCTTACTTTAGCAATATTCTTGCTACCGATATCAGCCTAGATGGAGCAATGGAGGGTCCTAGCTTGCTTGCTTATGAGGGAATTTTACAAAATTTTCCTTCGATTAATCTTATTGCTTCTGGAGGCATCTCTTCTATAAAGGATATAGATAAGGTAAATAAACTTGGATGTAAGGAAGTAGTTGTTGGGAAAGCTATTTATGAGAAAGCCTTTAGCCTCAGGGAGCTAGCCAATGTTATGTAAAAGAATTATCCCTTGCTTGGATGTCCGAAATGGATTGGTGGTTAAGGGAGTTCAGTTTAAAAATCATGAAGTCATGGGAGGTATTACTGAGCTAGCTGCTAAGTATTCCCAGATGGGTGCAGATGAGTTAGTTTTTTATGATATTTCTGCGAGCACCGAAGATAAAACAGTCGATAAAAGCTGGGTGCAGAAAATATCAAAGATTATCAATATTCCATTTTGTGTGGCAGGAGGAATTAAGTCTTTAGAGGATGCAAGACTAATACTCAACGAAGGGGCTGATAAAATTTCAATCAATACACCTGCCTTGATAAATCCAAAACTGATTAAGCACCTTAGCGATGAGTTTGGCTCTCAATGCGTTGTAGTTGGCATGGACATTAAGACGATCAATTCCAAGCACCTTGTTCATGCTAAAACAGGCAATGAAGCCACAGCTTATTCTAGTGAGAAAGAGGCATCAGATTGGCTGGAAGAGATTGAAAGCTTAGGTGCAGGCGAGGTAGTTATTAATTCGATGAATCAAGATGGCATGAGAAATGGTTATGATTTGGACTTAATCAATGATCTTTCAGACCGTTGCACAATTCCTATGATTGCATCAGGTGGCGCAGGTTGTATGGAAGATTTCACACAAGTATTTAAATCTACTAATGTGGATGGAGCATTAGCAGCAAGTGTTTTTCATAAAGATGTTTTTACAGTTAAAGAATTAAAAAAACACCTTCAATTAAATAAAATCAATGTCAGAGGTTAAGCAATGGAATTAAATTGGGATAAAGTAGATGGACTAATGCCTGCAATCATCCAAGATGCAAATAGCTTACAAGTATTGATGCTGGGATACATGAATGCAGAAGCGCTAGAGCTGACAAAACAATTAGGTTTCGTCACTTTTTTTAGCCGTACACGGCAGAAATTATGGACAAAAGGTGAAACCTCTGGAAATAAACTTACTGTTGTAAATATCAATCATGACTGTGATAACGACACCCTTCTTATTACAGCGCTTAATGATGGCCCAACCTGCCATCTCGGACGCGAATCATGTTTCGTCGAATCACCAAGTAATACTGATTTTATAGCAAAGCTCGAGGTAGTAATCGATCGAAGTTTTATAGATAAAAAAGCTGATTCATATACTTACAGCTTGTTTTTAGATGGTATTAAGGAGATGGCTAAAAAAGTTACTGAGGAAGCCGGAGAGGTAGCAATTTCTGCAGTTACTGACGATGGTCGCGTCAAAGAAGAGTCAGCTGATTTGATTTACCATTTATTGGTTATGCTAAGAAAAATGGATGTAAGCTTTTCGGAAGTAATAGATGTTCTGGAGGCTCGCTCCAGAAAGTAAGTCTAAATCAAACCTATAATTATTTTTCCATCACATAACTGTCAACTTGTTCCTTCATTTCCTTTCTAAGGACAAATAACGCTATTAGATTAGGTATGGTTACGAGCGCAACAACAACATATGCAATATTCCAGATAACTGTAGTATCAACAACAGCTGCAGCGATGAAACAAACTACGTAAATCATTCTGTACCAAGGAACAGCACCTTCGCCAAATATGTAAGCAGTTGATCTATCACCATAATATGACCAAGCAATGGCTGTTGAAAAAGCAAATAATAATAATCCTATAGCAACGATATATTCTCCATACATACCAAGGATGCCAGAACCAAAAGCTTTGGAGGTAAGTTCAGCGGAGTGAATTAAAGATTTTCCTTCAACCCTAATTGATGAGTCAGCAATCTTTCCATCAGCAATTTCAAGCAAGCCACTTACTGGCTCAGCACCTTGGTAAAAAACGACATCTTCAGCGATTGAATTGTTATGAAAAACTGTAACGCTTTGTTTTTGCAGCTGTCCATCTATCAGATCAAGGCTACCAGTAAAGTTTTCTACGTTAGTTGTATCGCTGGTAAAGTTTCTCGCGTCTAATATATATTTACCTAACTCTTCAACATCTTTTGAATTATTCTCAGCATATGAGCCTTCAAAGATTGCCATGGATGACCTCTCAAAGGTGTTGTCATATTTTTGAGTCCAAGCACCGCTTGAAAGAATGACAAGAGCTGTAACACTACAAACAACAATAGTATCGATAAACGGTTCTAATATTGACACCATGCCCTGCTCAACTGAATGCTCGGCTTTGGCTGATGCATGAGCAATTGGAGAAGAGCCCTGTCCAGCTTCGTTAGAATATAAACCTCTTGCAACACCCAACTTAAGGCTCATAGCAAAACTGGCACCCAAAAACCCTCCAGCAGCTGCTGACCCAGTAAAAACTTGTGAGAATATAGAATGGAAAGAAGGAATGATGTTTTGATAGTTCTCTATCACAACTACCAAAGCGCCACCAAAATATATCACGGCCATTATAGGAACTAATTTACTTGCAATTTTAGCAATTCTTTTAATTCCACCAGCTATGATCATCCACAGCATGACGCCAAGAATAAGTCCTGTGGCAAGCTTGGGAATAGAAAATGTAGAATCTAAGACACTAGCAATATTATTGATTTGTGGCATGTTCCCTGAGCCAATAGCGCATATCATCATCAAGGCGGCAAACAAAACTCCTGCCCATCTTTTGTTGAAGCTTTTTTCAATGTAATACATTGGGCCACCTGAAATAGAGCCATCAGATAGAGTTGTTCTGTATTTGTGAGCCATAGTCACTTCGACAAATTTAGTTGTCATCCCAAAAATAGCAGTGATCCACATCCAAAAAATTGCTGCAGGACCACCAATCCATATTGCTAATGCCACACCACCAATATTTCCAGTACCAACGGCACCAGACATTGCTGTTGTTAAGGCTTCAAAAGGACTAGTTTCACCCTTTGTATCTTCTTTTGCATATTTTCCAGTAACAATTCTCCACCCATGGGCAAAAAACTTAAACTGAGGAAAACCAAGATAAGCCGTAAAGAAAATTCCTGTTCCAATTAGAAAAGCAGGAAACCACCATGAACCACTTAGATAACCATCAAGAAGAAGAAGAAAATCATTAAAAGCAACCATAATTAATCCTGTTTAGTTTGTAGCCAATCCTCTAGGTCTGAATAGCCACCTATTAGTTCATCATCTATAAATATTTGAGGCATTGTTCGCGCATAAGGATTTCTGATCATTAATGCATCGAAAACCTCAGGTATTTCTGCGTCATGAGCGACATAATCAATATTATTTTGTGAAAAGTAGTTTTTTGCTTTATCACAATAGAGACAATTTGATTTAGAATATATTTCAACATTTTTTAACATCAGGAGATTATAAATCAAATGTCATTATTTAATTTAAAAAACAAGTCATTTTTAATTACTGGTTCCTCAAGAGGCATTGGAAAGTCAATAGCTTTACATGCTGCTAAAGAAGGAGCAAAAGTTATTATATCTAGTAGAAAAATCGATGCTTGTAATGCAACAGCTGATGAAATTAATACATTAATAGGCCAAGAAGTAGCTTTTCCTATCGCCGCCAATATTGGCGATGAATCTCAAATGCACAGTCTTGTAGATGAAACAGATAAACTTTTAGGGAAAATAGATGTTTTGGTCTGCAATGCAGCTACAAATCCATTTATGGGATCCATGATGGATATTCCATCAGATTCATTTGATAAGATTATGCACAACAACATCAAATCAAATCACGTGTTATCCCAACTAGTCCTTCCTCAAATGAAGGAACGAAGAGATGGGGCAATCATTATTGTCTCTAGCATTGGTGGCTTGCGAGGAAGTGCAATTTTAGGGGCATACAATATGAGCAAAGCTGCCGATATTATGATGGTCAAAAATATAGCTTCTGAGTTTGGTCAGTTTAATGTGCGGGCCAATGCTATTGCGCCAGGGTTAATTAGAACAGATTTTGCAAAGGCTCTCTGGGAGAATCCAGAGATTCTAAAGGTTTTTACAGATAAAGTTCCAATGCAAAGAATAGGAGAGCCTGAGGAGATTGCTGGAGTTGCTTTAATGCTTGCTTCAGAAGCAGGATCATATATAAATGGCCAAACTTTAGTTGTCGATGGTGGCTCAACTATTGTTTAGAATAATGGCTATCTAAATAATGCTTGGATTTTAAAAATAAAGTGGCTTAATCCAATCTGCTCGTTTAAAGAGGGTACCTTATTGAGGTCCACCTTAAACTGAATCATCTCTTCTATAAGCTCAGAGATAGATCTAGAATCCAAAGATTTAGAATTTACAGAACTAATCATTGGATTAGCTTTATAAAAGTCTGTAGTAATGCCGAGACAGTTTTTTAGAAATAGGATTATGGCATCAACCTTTTCATCAAGGCTAAGATTAAGTTCTTTAAAAAATTTAATCAGATCAAATGTATCCATTTTCCCTGTGCAGTAGGAATCTAATGCTATTGTTAACTCTTGATAATTCATTGCTAGATTCTTATTAATTAACTGCTCCATAATCAAGGGCGTTGAGTCGGGAGCAAAGTTCAACGAAGAATGTTCAATAAATCCTTGATCCGATAACCATTCATCTATTTCTGAGCTAGAAGGATTTTGGATAGACAGTAAATGAGATCTACTATAAATGGTTGGTAAAAAATTTCTCCTCTTATTGGATATTAATAGAATAAATTTATTTTCGGGCAGCTCTTCAAGCGTCTTAAGTAATGCGTTTTGTGCATTAATATTCATAACATGTGCATCATAAATAACCCCAACCCGTTTCGAAGAAACTGAGTTTGTAAGTGACATAAATTGATTCAATGCTCTGATTCCATCAATTTTTTTAGAGACGAGTGAGTCATTCTTTGATTTAGATGAAGCCAATAGACTCGACGAAGACTCATCAATAGATAAAAAACAATAATCAGGATGAGATCCAGCTTCAAAGTATGAGCAGGAATTACAACGACCGCAGGGTTGATCTTCTTCGATACACAGAAGTTTTTTGGCAAAATAATGCGCTAGTTGAGATTTACCTAGCCCACTTTCACCTTCAATCAATAAGCATGATGGAAACTTTTCAATAGTATGATTATCAATAGCTGGTTTTAACCAGGGATACTTGGTACCAATCATAGATTTAATTCAGATTGGATTAAGCGAATCGACTGGTTGTGAATATCCTCAGCTGAAGAATCTGCATTAATTAAATGTACTTCTGCCTCTGATTTTGAAAGAGATATGTAGCCTTCTCTTACACGCTCGAAAAAATCAAGTCCTGATGATTCGATTCTATCTATTGCATCGCCAGACTTGCGCGCAAAGCCTAATGCAACATCTAAATCATAAATAATAGTCAGATCTGGCTTGGGACAATTCAAACCAACAATAAGTGAATTTATTAATTCTAACGACAATCCCCTGCCATAGCCTTGGTAGGCTATAGAGGCATGATAGTATCGATCGCAGAGAATAAGGCTAGCAGCGTCATCATTAAAGTAAGCTTGAATCATCTCAGATCGAGCGGCAAACATAAGCAATAACTCGGTATTAGAGGAAATGTTTGAATCCTTTGATAATAATATTTCTCTAATTTTTTCGCCAAATTTTGTAGAGCCTGGTTCTCTGAGCAATTTAACTGAATGACCCTTGGACTCTAACCATTCTTTTAATAAGTTTATTTGGGTTGATTTTCCAACACCTTCAATTCCCTCGAATGTAATTAATTTCATGATTTATTTAGTTGAAACTTCCTAACTGCTTTTAAATGATCGGCATATTTTATTGAAAAATAATGAGTACCATCTCCCTTGGCAACAAAGTACACATAGTTATTTGGTATGCCTAATATTACTGCTTCTAAGGAGCTTTTGCTAATCATAGCAATGGGAGTTGGAGGCAATCCTTTGATTTTATATGTATTGTATCTGTTTGAAGAATCTTGAAGATTTGATTTTGTAATATTGCCATTGAAATTTGGTAAAAGCCCATAAATAATTGTTGGATCAGCTTGTAATCTCATGTTCAAGTTAAGTCGATTTAAAAAAACACCTGCAATAATAGGTTTTTCTTTGTTGTTACCAGCTTCTTTTTCAACAATTGAAGCTAATATTATTGCTTCATCTAACGTTTTAAGTGGATTGGAAGGCTGCTTTTTTTTCCATAGTAATTCAGCATATTCAATAAAGGAATCTTGAGATTTAATAAGAATATTTGAGGCTGGAGAATTGAAATTATAAAAGTAAGTTTCAGGCATCAAAGTGCCTTCGGTAAAATTTAATTGATTTTTGAGGCAGTTAAAATCTGGACAATCAAGCTTTAACTTAGATGATAAAAGTAGTTTTTTAAGATCGAAGATGTTGGTGCCCTCTTGTATCTTGAATCTATACTCTTTGATATTGCCTTCGGAAAAATCTACAAATATTTCACTCCATGTTTTTGATTGAACATCGTAATGCCCGGCTTGGATCAGGTGAATATTATTGGTGTATAGGAAGATTTTTAATAGGCTCTGTTCAAGACTATTTATTGGGAAATTACTTAAAATTTTATTAATTGAATCTCCGGCAGCAATATCTAAAGTTGTTTGCTCCAACAATGGCTTGTTATGTGAATAAGATTTAGCTGTGCCTGCAATAACAATAACAAAAGAGAGTATTAAAAATAAGAGAAGAAATAATTTAGATTTTTTTGAAAACAAGAGTGGAGTTAGTTCCCCCGAAACCAAAAGAGTTGTTCATAGCTAAAGTAACTTTTTTTTCAACCGATCTAAGAGCTGTGTAATCTAAATCACATTCGGAATCTTGATTAATAAGATTAATGGTAGGAGGAACCACATTATCATTTAAGCTCTTAATGCAAAATATAGACTCTATTGCACCTGCAGCTCCTAGCGTATGACCAGTCATAGATTTGGTTGAGCTGATACTTGGCATAGTGTTTGTAAATATAGATTTCAATGCTCTGGTTTCAGCTAAATCTCCTAGAGGAGTTGATGTCCCATGTGCATTAATATAATCAATCTCATCAGAATTAATTTCAGCATCAATGAGGGCATTTTTCATAGAGAGAGCTGCTCCTCTTCCGTCTTCAGGAGGTGCTGTCATATGATAAGCATCTGAGCTCATTCCAAAGCCAATGATTTCAGCATAGATATGTGCATTTCTTTGTTTTGCATGCTCATAATCCTCTAGAACCAATGAACCGGCTCCATCGGCTAGAATAAAGCCATCTCTATCCTTGTCCCAAGGTCTACATGCTGATTCAGGATCAGTGTTTGTCGAAAGTGCTCTTGCGGATATAAACCCTGCTATAGACAAAGGTGTTGATGCCATTTCTGCACCACCAGCTATCATCACATCAGCTTCACCGCATGCTATTGATCTTGCAGCAGTCCCAATACAGTGATTGCCTGTAGAGCACGCTGTTACCACAGAGGTGTTGGGACCCATGAAACCATGTTTAATAGATACTAAACCAGAGATCATATTGACAATTGAGCCCGGAACAAAAAATGGAGAGACTTTTTTGTGACCCTTAGATTCAAGGATCATCTTGTTATTCTCAATAGTTTGAATTCCACCAATACCAGCGCCAAAGTTTATGCCTACTTTTTCCTTATTAAGAGATTCGTATTCCAAGATACCAGAGTCTGATATGGATTGGTTTGCCGCTATCAGGCCGTATTGAATAAAAGGATCAATTCGGCGAACCTCTTTAGGGTCAAGATGATCTGACGTATTGAAGTTTTTTAGTTGCGCTCCGATGCGAACTGGACTGTTGGCAATGCCAACATCAACATTGGTAATACCAGATAGGCCTTGAGTACACGAAGACCAAGCTTCGTTTACTGTATTTCCGATCGGAGATAATATGCCTAAGCCTGTAACTACAACTCGCCTTTGTAGTTGCTTCATTTAATACTTATTAACTGTTTGAATTTATGTAGTTGACGGCTTCTTGAACTGTTGAGATTTGCTCTGCTTCCTCATCAGCAATTTCAAGATCAAATTCTTCTTCTAGGGCCATGACAAGTTCTACTGTATCAAGTGAATCGGCGCCTAGATCATCAACAAAAGAAGAGTCATTGTTGACTTCTTCATCTGATTTTCCCAGTTGCTCACATACAATCTTTCTTACTCTTTCTTCGATACTCATTTAGCATCCTCCGTATTAAAAAAATCCATTCTACAGCATTTCAACGAAAATTAATAAAAGATTAAATCATATACAAACCACCATCGACTGAGATGGTTTGTCCTGTAATATATTGACCTTTTTCAGAAGCTAGAAAAACTGCAAGTTCTGCAATATTTTTAGGATCGCCAAATTTCTGAACAGGGATTTGATTAAGGATTTCAGATTTCTGGTCATCAGTTAGAGCGTCTGTCATATCGCTAGATATAAATCCGGGAGCAATTGAGTTAACAGTAATATTTCTGGATGCTAATTCTTTGGCAAGGGATTTTGTAAAACCGCCGATTGCTGCTTTGCTTGATGAATAGTTAACTTGCCCTGGATTACCCATTAAGCCTGCAACACTAGAAATATTAATTACTCGGCCTTCTCTTTGTTTAACCATAGATTTAATAAATGCCTTGGTGATATTAAAAACACTTGAGAGATTAGTATTAATTACATCGTCCCAATCTTCATCTTTCATTCGTAGAAATAATTGATCTTTAGTAATTCCAGCATTATTTATTATTATTCCTGGTAAATGATTATTTTCTTTTAAAGTATCATGCGCTTCTTTGATGGCAGCTCTGTCTGTAACATCCAGAATCATGTGCAAGCAATCTTTTGTGCCTAATGCACTTTCTAAATCAAATTTACTACGAGAGGTTCCAATGACAAAGTAACCTTCACCAGCAAAAGCTTGAGCAATAGATAAGCCAATTCCTCTGGAAGCTCCGGTTATGAAAACAGTATTACTTAACATGCGTTAATATCTTCTCATAAAAATTGCTATCTGCTGTTGAAAAATAATCATTTACTCCATTTGCTTTGAACAAGCCTCCAAGAACTTTGCTAGGCCCACACTCAATTACAGGCAAACAAAGTGCAGATATTTCCTTGCATATATTTACCCACTGAACAGGTGAATAAAGTTGCTGTACTAAAAGATTTTTTATCTCATCCGGCATAGCGCTGAGAGAGTTATTAACATTATGCAGAACTGATACCTTGGGAATTTTAAGCTCAATGGTTGAAAGAAATGCATGAAACTCTTCCTGGACTGACTTCATTAATGGGCTGTGAGAGGCAATACTAACTTTTAATGTTATGGCCCTCTTCGCTCCTGCAACCAAACAAAGCTCTTGTGCCTTAGCAACAGCTTCGATCGCGCCTGAAATTACTGTTTGGCTTGGAGAATTAAGATTTGCGCATTGCACTTGCATAGATTGATCAATAGAAACTTGCTCACATATCTCCTCAATAGATAAAAAATCTAAGCCTAATATAGCTGCCATTGATCCACTGGGTGCCTCCTCCATCAAAAGTCCCCGTTTTCGAACTAACTTTAACCCATCCTCAATTCTAAGTGAGTTGGCTGCAATAAGAGCTGAGTATTCACCGAGTGAGTGACCAGCAAAGATTACAGGATCAACGTTAGTCTGATTAACAAGATTTTGATAATGGAAAAAAGAGGTTAAAAGCAGAATCGGTTGAGTAATAGATGTCTTGTTAAGAGATTCTTCTGGTCCATTTTCGATAACATCGATAAAATCTAAAGAGATTAGATCGCTGCAAAGCTCTACAAGATGGGAGTATTCTGAAGACGAAGCTATTTCAAGAATAGATCCTTGAGAGAGCATATTAAGATGTTGAGATCCCTGGCCGGGAAAAACAATAGCGACTGAAGACATTTGTTAGTCTTGAGCTGCTGTATCCTCTAATTCCTTTTCAGGTTTACGAAGGTCCTTAATAAGTCTTCCTTTATAAAAACCGTCCGCAGTCATTTGATGACGCAAATGACGCTCACCAGAAACTGGATCAGTTGATAACGTAAGATCAGATAATGAGTCATGAGAGCGAATCATGCCTCTCTTTGATCTTGTTTTTTTACTTTTTTGTACTGCCATAATATTTTAAAAAAAATGCATCCTATCAGATTAGATTAGCTTTTAACAGTAGACTATCAAAGCTTGCGGAGAAGTATACCAAACTCCTTGTCAATTGGGGCTTTGTAAGAGACTTTTAATCCTTCTTGGTCATAGAATTCAATAAAACTAGAATGCAGTGCGAGCCTGCTCACTCCGGTTTCCTTGAAAATTAGTTTATTTGAAGCAAAATCTCCATATTTTTTATCGTTTACGATCGGTAAATTAATATTTGCACTCTGAACCCTAATTTGATGCATTCTTCCAGTAAATATTAATATCTCAACATGTGAATAAGAGCCAAGATTATTGATAAGCTTAAATTCAGAAATAGCTGCTTTTCCCTCTGCACCTTCCTGAACTTTATGAAGAAACTCTTTTGTTGAGGAATCGATTTTAGTTTCTATGCGCTGGTTACCTTTAAATTCACCCATTAAAATAGCTTCATATTTCTTAGTAATCTTGTCATCTTTTAATTGAGTATGAAAATTTCTTAGAAACTTTTTATTTTTAGCTAAAACTATGCATCCAGAAGTAGACTTATCTATTCGGTGACATAGGTCTATTTCATCAGACTCATGGGCAGCTCTTGAGATATCAATTAGACCAAACTGATTATTGGAGCCAGAATGAACACTCAGCTCAGGATCCTTATTAAATACTATGTAGTCATTGTTTTCGAATAGGATTGATTTCCAGTACTCCTTTATCCTTGATGGTGGAATCTTGATAATGATTTCATTTTCATCAAAGTCTATTAAATAAGGTGGGATTCTTATCTCATCATCTAGGTGTAATTTGCGAGAAGGTTTAATACGACCAGAGTTAACTCTAATCTCACCCTTGCGAATCATATTGTAAATTTTAGATTTAGGCAGTGATTTATACACATTAAAAAGGAAATTATCCAAACGCCTTCCTGCATGATCTTCGGTAATTCTTAGGTTTTTATCACTCATTGGGGTAGAATACTCGAAATTAGGCACTGTGAATGATTCTAGTGCTAGAAAAAAATCTATGTTAAGTGCATAGATATTAATAGCTCGCCCTTAAGAATTTAGATAAGCGGGCAATGAGAAAGATAAGAACATGCGCAAGGGCGCAAGAAAGTTTAAATACAAGATTTACATACACACCTTTGAATATATTATAAAGGTGCTAGTTTAAGAGCTCCTCGGGATAAGACTCTTAAAACTTTTCGATGCATGACCGCTGTTCTCTTTCTCTATAACGGAGAAAACAATGAAAAGAATTCTAATTAACTGCTCATATTCAGACGAGCTTCGCGTAGCTTTGGTTGACGGAGCTAAATTGTTTGATTTAGATAATGAATTTAATGCTCAAGCGCTACTCAAAGGTAGTATATTTAAGGCAACAGTCTCCAGGGTAGAGTCTAGTCTAGATGCAGCCTTCATAAATTTTGGAAATGAAAGACATGGTTTTCTGCCACTAAAAGAGCTATCAAGTGAATATTTTACAAATGGTGCTGATGGCAAAAGAAAATGCATACTTAAAGAAGGCGATGAGATTCTTGCTCAAGTTTTAAAAGAAGAGCGAGGCACAAAAGGGGCCGCTCTCTCAAATCAAATATCATTGGCGGGCCGATTCATTGTGTTGATACCTAATTCTGAAAAGTCTGGCGGCGTTTCTAGGAGGATTGCAGGCGAAGAAAGAGATGAGATAAAAAATGCTTTAAATGAAATTGATATTCCTGAAGGCATGAGCGTCATAGTGAGAACTGCAGGTTTAGGGAGAACTGCAGAAGAATTAAAGTGGGATTTAGATTATTTAATGAATCTATGGGAGCAAATTAAATCAACTGTCGGAGATGCTCCAAGCCCAAGCTTAATCTACAAAGATGATAAGTTGATCTTGAGGGTTTTTAGAGACTATTTCAGAGATGACATTGAGGAAATTCTAATTGATGACCAGGCAGTCCATGCTGAAGCTTTAGAATTTGCTAAGTCAGTAATACCAGACCATGCTGATAAAGTTATTTTTTACAATGAAGATATACCCCTATTCAATCGCTATCAAATAGAAAGTCAAATTGAACTTGCTTTTCAACGTGAGATATCACTTCCATCAGGTGGATCAATAGTTATAGATCCTACGGAAGCCATGGTTTCCATTGATGTGAATTCTGCTAGATCTACAAAAGGTAAGGATATTGAGTCGACAGCTTTCGCAACAAACATGGAGGCTGCAAAAGAAGTTGCGAGGCAATTAAGATTAAGAGATCTTGGCGGCTTAATAGTTATTGATTTTATTGATATGCAAGATGAAAAACATCAGCAAAAAGTTGAATCTACTTTTAGATCTGCTGTTCAATCTGATCGAGCAAGAATACAAATTGCTGCAATTTCAAGATTTGGGCTTCTTGAGCTATCAAGACAAAGGCTGAGACCATCACTAGACGAGACTTATGACATACAGCACGTCCAAGTAAGAGGTACAAGGTCATTAGGGCAATCTATCTTACGAATTATCGGAGAAGATGCTGCAAAAGAAAATACAGGCGAGATTCACGTTTATGTTCCTGCAGACGTTTCAAGCTATCTTTTGAATGAGAAAAGAAGAGATATTATTGCAATTGAGAACACTTATGAGGTCAATATTTTAATTATTGCAGATCCATACAAATCTAGGCCTTATTACAAGGTTGCTAGAGTTAAGGCTGTTGCTGGGAAAAAACCATTTTCATATGATATGACTCCTAATAGTCCAGAGCCATCTATGGATTGGAGAGATTCTAATACCAATAAAAAAGCTTTGAAGCCATTGGTTAAAGTATCGGTGCCTCCGAGAATGCCTAAAAGAAAAAAATCTAACGGCTTCTTAGCTCTATTGAAATCTATATTTACATTGTCCTTTTTAAGATCAGGTAAGAAAAAGAAGAAAGTGCAGACTAGAAAGCGCAAAAATTATAATAAAAAAAATAGATCTACTGGCGATAAACCTAGGAATCCAAGGAGTCCAAGGAATCCAAGGAATAATACTAGAGGCAAGCAAGCTCCTACTAAAAAAACAGAAGGTGGCAAGTCGCCTAAGCCAGTGGTTATTCCTCCAAAAAAAGTTGCCAGTAAGGATGAGAATGCTAGCGAAACAAAACAGCCTGATGTTAAATCAGAAGGTATTGAGAAGAATGGTAATGTAGCAGATGTTGTGGCGGCTGAAAAATCAGCTGATAAGCCTGCTGTTACCCCTGCGCCAACTCCTGCGCCTACACCAGCGCCAACTCCTGCGCCTACACCAGCGCCAACTCCTGCGCCTACGCCAGCTCCAAAGCCGACTAGAGCTTTGAACGATCCGCGATATAAGAGCGAATAAGCTGACCAGATATAGAAGTGTCAGGTGGAATTATGGGTAAATCATCCAGATCAAACCACCTGGCTTCTTCTAACTCAGCGTCATTTAGCTGAATGCTCCCTTCTTCGTATTTACAGAAATAACCAAGCATCAACTGAGAGGGAAATGGCCATGATTGCGAGCCATAGTACCTAACCTCGGACACTTTGACATTCACTTCCTCCATAACCTCTCTAGCAAGAGCTTCTTCTGCATTCTCTCCGGCTTCAATGAAACCAGCTAAAGTACTAAACATGTTTGGTGGAAAGAATTTGCTCCTACCTAGAAGAATTCGATCATCGTCATGAATTAAAGTAATAATACATGGAGAAATAATGGGGTATCTAGGTGGAGCAAGGCAATCGCAATCTGGAGCACCCTCAGTTAAATTAAATACGGTCTGTTTTCCACAAGATGAACAAAATTGATTGGTAGCTTTCCAATTTACTAGAATAGAGGCTCTAGATATAAGTTGAAAATCTGATGGGTCAAGAAATGATAGTGTTGTTCTAAAATCAGTAAATTCAATCTTTTCTGGATCCATGAAAATGCCGAGGATATTTGTTTTAGCTTCTATGTTGATAGAATAAAAATACTCATTACTCATTGGATCTTTGGCAATAGACAAATATGGAGAATAGTCGGTTAAAGAATTTAAATCTTTTGCATCAAAACAGTAAGTTTTTTGATCATGATCGTATAAAATCTTACCATCACAAAAGATAATCAGTTTTGATTGGGATTTGAAATTGTCGTGTAACTGTCTAATTGGTTCCATATTACTTAGGGTCTATAGCTATGATAAATAATCTTTATAAAATGTTCTTGGGGTCATCGCCGAGCTGGTATAAAAATACCATCATAGCGTTTTTGATATTTAATCCAATTGCTTTGTATACATTAAATTATCTGGGTTTTAATGGCTCCTTTGTTATTGGCTGGCTGTTATTGCTTGAGTTTATATTTACCCTAGCCCTGGCATTAAAGTGTTACCCACTTCAGCCCGGAGGACTTTTGGCAATTCAGGCCTTAATGATCGGTCTAACCAACCCCTATACCCTCTTGCATGAAGTTGAAAATAACTTAGAGGTTATTTTGCTTTTGGTTTTCATGGTGGCTGGAATTTATTTCATGAAAAATTTAATGCTTAATATTTTTACTAAGCTACTGTTGCGAGTTCACTCAAAAACAAAATTGTCGCTGCTATTTTGTTTTGTAGCTGCATTTCTATCCGCTTTTTTAGACGCATTAACCGTCACAGCAGTATTAATAGCTGTTGGTATTGGGTTTTACAGAATTTTCCATTTAGCCAACTCAGGTGCTGATTTTTCTATTAAAAATCATAATATCCTTGATGACTCCTCTCTGTCAGTTGAGGGCATTGAAGATTTAGAAAATTTTAAATCATTCTTAAGAGACCTTATTATGCATGGAGTGGTTGGAACCGCTCTTGGCGGTGTTTGCACCATTGTAGGTGAACCTCAGAATTTATTGATAGCAAATATTGCTGGATGGGAGTTTATAGAATTTGCTGTAAAGATGGCTCCAATTACTGTTCCAGTGTTTATAGCTGGAATGATTACTTGCTTTTGTATTGAAAAATTTCGATTGTTTGGGTTTGGAACTCATCTCCCCCTAAGAATTAAAAATATTTTCCATGCTTACAATGATTTTGAGCTCAGCCAAAGAACTGACATCATGAAACTTGAATTAATGATTGAGATGATGGTTGGTCTTTTCTTAATTGTTGCACTTGCTCTCCATTTAGCTGCTGTTGGAATTATTGGCCTTGGTGTCATTATTCTTCTGACATCATTCAAGGGTATTACCGATGAGCATGATCTTGGTGATGCATTTAAAGAGGCTTTACCATTTACAGCATTGTTGGTTGTATTTTTTGCAGTAGTGAGTGTTATAGCTGATCAAGCTTTATTTTCACCGATTATTGCCTATGTTCTTGCTCAGAATCTTGATGTGCAAGCACCCATTTTCTTTGCTGCTAATGGGTTGTTATCTGCAATAAGTGATAATGTATTTGTTGCAACTATTTATATCAACGAAATTAAAGAGGCCCTTGATTCAGACGTAATCTCACGAGCTCAGTTTGATAATCTTGCAATTGCTATTAACACAGGGACTAACATTCCAAGTATAGCGACTCCAAATGGCCAAGCTGCATTTCTATTTTTATTAACGTCTTCACTGGCCCCACTAATTGGTCTCTCATACATGAGAATGGTTAAGATGGCTCTTCCTTACACTATGGTTCTTAGCATCGTTGGGTTTTTATCGGTGGTGTATTTTCTCTAGAAGATGAGAAAAATAAATCACCGTTTTTGCATAGCGCCTATGATGCAATGCACAGACATACATGACAGATACCTGTTCAGGCTAATAACAAAAAAGTCTATCTTATACACTGAAATGGTAACTACTGGGGCTATCATTCATGGTGAATGTATTGAGCAATTACGCTTCAATGATTTAGTTGAGCACCCTGTAGCTGTTCAGCTTGGTGGCTCTGACCCCGAAGATTTAGCAACATGTGCAAAGATATGTGATGAAATGGGTTATGACGAAATCAACCTGAATGTTGGCTGCCCATCAGAGAGAGTCCAAAAAGGGGCTTTTGGTGCCTGCCTGATGAAAGAGCCGAAATTAGTTGCTGAGTGCATAGAGGCCATGCAAGAAGTAACAAATCTTCCAGTAACTGTGAAGTGCAGAATTGGGGTTAATGATAATGATGATTATAAATTTTTACATCACTTCACTGAATCCATCATGAACCCATTAATGAAGACGTTAATAGTTCATGCAAGGGTGGCTATTCTCAAAGGCCTTTCGCCACGTCAAAACAGAAGCGTGCCGCCACTGAAATATGATCACGTCTATCAATTAAAAAGAGATTTTCCTAATCTAGAAATAGTTATCAACGGCGGAATACAGAATATTGATGAATCTATTCAACATCTAAATGAAGTAGATGGTGTAATGCTTGGGCGCTCTGCATATGATAATCCAATGATTACCAGTCAGGTTGACGAACTAATTTTTAATACGGCCCCGCAGATATGCGACAGAAAAAAAATATTAAATAGCTATTTACTTTATTGTCTGGAGCAAAATGATCTAGGGCACTCTTATTCAAGAACTTTAAAACATGTTTTCGGGATTAACAAAGGCATGCCTCATGCTAGAAAATACAGAAAGCTGATACTTGAAACAATGCAACAAAATAATCTACAGAATAATCTAGAAGATTTGGTCTCTTTGGTCTAAAGATCCTCTTCTAGCAAAAAGTCATCCATATCATCAACAAAGTCATCGACTTGATCGACGCCATTCGATGATTCGAATTCTTGATATTGCATATATGAATCTCTGATGAATGAATAGCGATCTCCAATAATAAGTGTTTCCACCTCTAAATATCTAGCCCTTGTCTCAAGAGCATCCAATGCTGTAATACCAAGACGAACATCAGTTTCTTCAATTGCAAAAGTTCCACCAAGTACTGAGCTTACACTTCTTCCAGCAAGGCTTCTGGGCGTAGATGGACCATATATTGGTAACATCAGAAATGGCCCAGAGGAAACACCCCAAGCACCCAATGTTTGACCAAAGTCTTCGTCGTGTCTTTCTAAGCCAAGCCTTGAGCCTACATCAATAAAACCACCCAAGCCAATAGTCGTATTTATTAAAAATCTAGTAAAATCATTGATAGCAAGCATCGGATGACCTTGCAGCAGTTGATTTGCCGTATTATCTAATTCGTTTAAGTTTCTAAAGAAGTTTGACATGCCCACCTCCACAAAATTTGGAGCAATTGACGTATATATCTCAGCCGTTGGCTTTGCAAGGTTATCATCTAAGAATTCATTGAAAGCCCAAACCTTTCTATTGATATCTTCAAATGGATCATTTGCTTCAACTATAGGAATCGAAAGCATCAAGAGCATTAAGAATCTGTAAGAATAATTCACAATTAAATAATAATTTTTAAATTATTATAGGTTGATTCAAACAATTTTGTAGATTCAATTAAGTTAAAGTTAGCCACAGTATTATCTATGGGAATACTCCCTAAGAGATCCAAGCCTAGAATATTAGTTGTATCATCCTCAGTTCCTGTGCCAGAGGAAGAAGAGCCAACCATATTATTTATATAACCGAGAATCGGAATATTGAGTTTCTCAAATAGTATTTTAGATTTAAGCGTATCTTGAGCTGCAAGTGGACTTTCGGTAGTTACCAAAATGGCTGAATCAGGCTTTAAATCCTTTGCAACTGTCAGATAGGCATCCCCTGTTCCTGGTGGCATATCAATGAACAGATAGTCAAGATCTCCCCATTCTGTAGAATCCATTAATTGTTTAATGGCTCCACTAAGCATTGGACCTCGCCACATTGCAGCTTTAGTAGAGTCTAGAATAAAACCCATGCTATTAATCGATACATTATCTACCTGAACAGGTAAAAATTTTTTCTTACCCTCTACCTCAATAAGCTCAGGTTTTAATAAAGGGACATCAAAGATAATGTGTTGATTAGGTCCATATATATCAGCATCTAAAATGCCAACAGTAAAATTCTTGGAAAATATATATGCAAGGTTAGCGCAGATAGATGATTTTCCAACACCGCCTTTAGCCGAAGCTACAGCAATTATTTTTTTGATTCCCATGGATATAATTTTTTGTCTTATAATACTCGAATAATTCCTACTTATGGACTCAAGATTAGTAAATTAAGAAAAATAATCGTTACCAGCGCCCTTCCCTATGCCAATGGGGAAATTCATATGGGTCATGTTCTTGAGCATATACAGACGGATATATGGATCAGGCAAATGCGAATGTCTGGTCATGAAGTGCTAAGTTTTTGTGCAGATGATGCTCATGGTGCACCTATCATGATGAAGGCTGAAGAGTTAGGAGTTAATCCAGAGGAATTTATATCGCCCATCAAAGAAGCTCACATTGCTTCATTGAAAAAATTTGGAGTTACATACACAAACTATCATTCGACACATAGCGAAGAGAACAAACAGCTCTCAAATGAAGTATATCTAGCTGCTAAAGAAGCAGGATATATTTACAAAGAGCAAATTGAACAATGTTTTGATCAAGACAAACAAATGTTCTTGGCAGATAGATATGTGACTGGTGAGTGCCCAAAATGTTCAGCCCAGAATCAATATGGAGATGGTTGCGATAGTTGTGGAGTAACTTACTCTGCAACCGAGCTAGTAAATCCAAAATCTACGTTAACAGGCTCAACTCCAACTCTTAAGATATCAGAGCATGTATTTTTTAATCTAGAAAAATCCAAAGACTTACTTAAGCAGTTTCTAAAAACTGCACAGATGCAAAAACCAATTGTATCTAAGCTATCAGAATGGCTAGATGGTGATTTAAAAAGTTGGGATATATCAAGGGATGACCCATACTTTGGCTTCTCTATTCCAGAAGAAAATAATAAATATTTTTACGTATGGGTTGATGCGCCAATTGGTTATTTGGCTTCAGTAACAAATTGGGCAGACAAGAATGATACGAATCTTCAGAGTCTTTGGGGTAAAGATTCTAAATATGAAATTCATCATTTTATTGGAAAGGATATTACTTATTTTCATGGGCTATTCTGGCCAGCCCTCCTGGAGAATAGTTTATATAAACTTCCAGATAGCATTCATGTTCATGGTTTTATTACTGTGAATGGTGAAAAAATGTCAAAATCTAAAGGTAATTTTATAACAGCTGATCAATTTGCAGAAGAATGTGACCCTGAATTGCTGCGTTATTTTTTTGCATGCAAGCTAAATTCTAAAATTGAAGATCTGGACTTAAGTTTTGATGATCTTGCGCAAAAAATAAACTCTGATTTGGTTGGTAAGTTTTCAAATATTCTCAGTAGATCTGCTCCGTTTATTGCAAAAAATAATCATAAACTTGCTCCTATATTAGACGAGTGCTTTCTAACTGAGACTCGTGCTAATGAGGGGGAAATTTATGATCTATTTGAGTCTAAAAATTTTTCTAAGGCTATTAGATTAATCATGGAGATAGCTGACAATACAAATAAATATATTAACGAGAAACAGCCCTGGAAACTGGATCAGGATCAAGCAATCATTGTCTCAACCACCGCTATAAATGTTTTTAAAAATCTTTGCGTTCTTCTGCATCCGGTTATTCCAAATATTACACTTAAGATGCTGAGCATGCTTAATGTTCCTGCTATTACTAATTCAAGCCTATCAGTAAAACTTCTAGATACTGAGATATTAGAATTTATACCTGTGTTATCTAGAATTGAGCCTATAGATGTCAAAAAATTTCAAAGCGAGGAAGAAAAAATGGATGAGAAATCTAATGATTTTATAAATATTGAAGATTTTATGAAGGTTGACTTGAGAGTGGCTGAGGTTATTGAAGCTTCTCATGTTGAAGGTGCTGATAAATTACTTTCTATTAAATTAAGTTTGGGTGACCTTGGTGAAAAAAATGTTTTTGCAGGTATTAAATCAGCGTATGATCCAGATCAACTGATCGGAAAGCTCGTTGTGATGGTTTATAATCTAGCTCCAAGGAAAATGAAATTTGGAAATTCAGAAGGCATGATCTTAGCTGCCAGTGATTCTGAGGGTGGTATTTTTGTTATATCACCGGATCAAGGGGCAAAACCGGGACAAAAGATTAAATGAAGATTGAAACAGATATATTGGTAATTGGTGCTGGACCTGTAGGACTATTCACTGTTTTTGAAGCAGGGTTATTGGGTCTTAATTGCACACTTATAGACAATCTCGATAAGGTTGGAGGTCAATGTTCTGAGCTCTACCCAGAAAAACCCATATATGATATCCCTGGTGTGCCAATGCAAACAGCTCAAGAGCATGTTGACGCCTTGGTAGAACAGATAGAACCCTTTAAATATGATTTACATTTATCACAAAGAGTTGAAGCTATAGAGGCTATCGATTGCATTGAGGGTATAACAACCTGGAAAGTTACTTCAAGCGAAGGTATTGAGTGTATTACTAAGAATATATTCATTGCAGCTGGAGCGGGTTCATTCGAACCCAGGCGACCTCCAAACATAGATGACCCAGATCAATTCATAAATTCAGGTGTGAGTTATGCAGTAAGGTCAGTAGAAATATACAAAGATAAAAATGTATTTATTTTTGGTGGCGGTGACTCGGCTTTGGACTGGACAGTTGAACTGGCTAAAGTAGCTAAATCAGTAAGTTTAGTGCATAGGAGAGATGAATTTAGAGGGGCTCAGCACACAGAAGCTCAGATGAGAGATCTTGTAAAAGATGGCAGTGTTAACTTGCTCACTCCATATCAAATAGAGTCTATCAATGGAGACAATATTGTTACAGGCGTAACGCTAAAAAACTTTGATACCAAAGAAAGTATCACTAAGGAAGCTGATGAATTACTCTTCTTATTTGGATTAAATAAGAAATTGGGTCCAATACTAGAATGGGATCTAGATCTAGATCAAAAAAAGATTGCTGTTAACACAGAAAATTTTGAAACGAACAGAGATGGCATATTTGCTGTGGGTGATATTAATAATTATCCTGGGAAATTAGATCTTATTCTTTGTGGATTTCATGAAACTACGCTTGCGGTTCAAAAGGCTTTTCAAAGAATTAATCCGGGTGAAAGAGTTCCATTTGGTTACACTACCTCCAACACAAAACTTCAAAAAAAATTAGGCGTACTTGATTAAATTAAATGCATGATTTAATTGAATTAATTAATTCAGCTCTCCCGCAATATCAATGTGGAAGATGTGACACCCCAGGTTGCCGACCTTATGCAAAAGAAATTGCTGAGGGCTCTCCTTACAATAGATGCATTCCAGGTGGCCAAGAGACTTTAGATAAACTTCAGGCGATAACCAAGCGACCAGCCTTAACTCTTGATGATGATTATGGTCCTGCTTTATCGCCACAGATTGCATACATAGTAGAAGATGAATGTATTGGCTGTAAAAAATGCATAGATGCATGCCCGGTTGATGCAATTGTTGGCTCTGCAAACCTTATGCACGGAGTTATATCTGAGCTATGCACCGGTTGTGAGCTCTGCATAGAGCCTTGCCCGGTAGATTGCATAGAGCTTGTTGAGATAGAGAATGCTAAGTCAAAAATAATACGAGATCGCTCAGAAAAATTCTTTGACCTAAAAAATATTCTAAATACTGGGCTTTCAAAGAATTCTAAGCTCAATAAGGATATTAAACTAAACATTGAACTTGGTATGAATATGAACTTGAAGATTAGCAACCGAAAGATTGATCAAAAGAATGCATTAAAAAAACTTCAAATTGATATTTTAGAATCACAAAAAAATGAGAAGCTTTTAGATTCCAGCGAAATTGAAGATTTAATTAGCCAATTAAATTAACAGACCATCAATAGCGTTAAGAACGCTCATATTATTTGCTTTTGCAAAAGACATAGAATCAAGCGCCCTCTTACCGATAAGTTTAAGGTGGGATCCCCGGGTACCGAGCTCGA
>JGI24921J38492_100275_pt1 | contig 30837 bp, 33 predicted proteins | sample LinPFosmplate9_FD_38492 | JGI IMG/M metagenome (IMG submission 38492)
GAGCTCGGTACCCGGGGATCCCACGGAGTATGTACGCTATCAGTTGCAAAAAACCTCAGACAAAAAAAAACAATCAAATTGGAAAGGTAAAGAGTGGGGTTTAAAAATCGATATTTTTAAAACATTATTCAGGAATAGTAATAACTACTTATACAACAAAACGAATGGAATTTGTTTAGGTTCAAGAACAGGTCAAGAAGTGGTTGCTCTTCAAGAATGCGGCGTAGACAAAGTAATTGGAATAGATTTGCACGAGTTTCCACCCTACACAATTAATGGCGATATACATAATTTGAAATTTAAAGACAACACTTTTGATTTGGCGTTCACTAATATTTTAGACCACAGTTTGTATCCTGAAAAATTCGCAGAGGAGATTTATCGGGTTTTAAAACCCGAAGGTATTTTAATCATTCACATTCAACACGATGTTAAGCAGGACAAGTACACAGAAGTTATTATTGAAAATTTAGAGGGCGTTGAAGAGTTATTTGATAAATTTAGGGTGCTTGAAAAGAGAAAAATAGATAGTGGAATCATAGCAATGAATTATGAATTCATATTTAGAAAGTAAAATAATCATATTAACTGCGTTATATGTGAAGTATTAAAATACCAACCATTGTATCAATGATTCGTGGTTCATAACGTTTTGAATTATTGGATTTTACCAGCAAAAAAATACGTTGATGTTTGATGAAAACATCTTCATTTCCGTAACCTTTAGAAAATATTCCCAGCCTTATATTATCTTCATCAATAGTAGAATATATCAGGCTGGAAATATTTTTTCAGCCTTATATATATATATATATATATATATATGAAAAAAGGTGGAGTTATTTTTATAGGTTCAAATGATATGAGAGAAATAGATAGGTATAAGGATAAGTATAATTGCGGGTATTTTATAGAACCAATACCAGAAACATTTGAAGTATTGAAAAGAAATTTAGAAAAATGTAACAAGAACTATGGTACAGAATATATAGCCTTAAATTATTTAATTACGAATATAGATGACAAAATATACGATTTCAATATCTACGGTCAAATGCACAAAGTGAGAGAGACGCCATATGGAAATAATGGAGCGTCATCATCAATATTAACAAAAAATGACAAACACTTTTGGAGAAATTGTGATTGCAAGAAACAAATCAAAATGAAATCTATAAGAATGACTACTTTATTTAATAAATTAAATATAGATATAACAAAGTATACAAATTTAATAGTAGATACCCAGGGTGCTGAATTAGAAGTTCTAAAAAGTTTTGATGATAAATTACATTGTATAAATTATATAAAAACTGAAGTGAGTTTGGTTCCTTTCTACAAAGGAGCGGTATTATTTTCAGAGTTAAATAATTATTTAAATTCTTATGATTTATATACAAGAGACAAAGCGACTACTCATTGTGATATCACATATAGACGAAATATTTAGTACATTTGATTTTATGTATGTCGCCAAATAGTTTTCCAAAATCTGGCTCAACTTCTTTTCAAAGTAAAATAATATTTTATAATACCAAAATTATAGGGCAGGTAGTGTTAAGAATGATATGGTTAGGTTTTATCACCATGAATTATCCAATTACAATCCGGTTTATTGGTCTGACGGCAACTCATTAATAAGTTCCAAAACCAATGTAAATAAAGATGACTACGAAATGGTTGAACGTGGCATTCTTGAGCATTCATGTCAACTATTTCCATTCTTGAAGAAACGTTGCTGTTTTGGCGAATGCTCCACAGTGAGGTTACCTAGGCAAACTTTAGGAAAACTCGTTTGTTTTGAACAAATCTAATATACAAGCTTAGGGAAATATTCAAAAGACGTATGATATTGGCTTTGAATATTCGGAATATCCGAGCGGATTAGGCGAAGCATTGGAGAGAAATTGCTTATTCTTAAGCGGTATCTTAGAAAATATTCCCGCCCCATTGGATATAATTTTATATATTCATAATATATAATGCACGATAGTAATAAATATTATGAATTGTCAAAGTTCGCCAAAACATTCAATTATGGGAACATACTTGAAGAAGTAAAAGATTATTTTGGATACATTCATGATAAAGATGAGATGGACGATATTGCGTTGAAACTGCAAATTTGCATGAAAAGTAGTAAACCGATGTATCTACATGGATATGTTATCTCGAGTGCGTTGTACAAATATTTATCAGACCATAGTGGACTAGATGATATTGTGATATTGGAAACGGGAACCGCAAGAGGGTTTAGTTCGGTTGTTATGGCTAGTGTTATGAACTTGAAAAATATGAATGGTACAATATACACAACAGATCATAACGACCGTTTTGATAATTGTCTTAAAGCATCACAGTTGAAACGGAAGATTACCTTGGAAGAATGTGTCGAAGAATGGAAAGATTTGGTGCAAAAATATATTACCTTTAAGAAGGGTGATAGCAATAAAATATTAAATTCGCTAGACACATCTCTTTCGAGAATACATTTTGCGTTTTTGGATGGGGCACATTTCTATGACTATTTGAAGAAGGAACTGGACTTCGTTGCTAGCAAACAACAAGTAGGGGATGTGATCGTGTGTGACGATTACACTGAAAAACAGTTCCCTGGAATATGCAAAGCAATAGACGAGTTTCTCAAGAAAGGTAACTATGAACATAGAGTATTCTATGGAGACGACGGGACTAAGAAACGTGGATATGTTTACATGAGGAGGTTACATTAAAATATTCTCAGCCTATAGGCTGAGAATATTTTCCAATCATTACTTCCACAATAAGAAATGTATATTTCACATATGTATTATTGTGACGTTAATTTAATAAATTCAAAAGCATGAACCTCGACCAGTTACTCAAAAACTGGATATTGAATACTGCTAAAGAACGATACGATAAACATCGACAGCGCAAATATTCCCTGGGGTATTATTTAGAAGGGCGGGAATATTTTCTAAGATACCGCTAAAGAATAAGCAATTTCTCTCCAATGCTTCGCCTAATCCGCTCGGATATTCCGAATATTCAAAGCCAGTATCATAAGTCTTTTGAATATTCCCCCTAAGCTTGTATATTTGATTTGTTCAAAACAAACGAGTTTTCCTAAAGTTTGCCTAGGTAACCTCACTGTGGAGCATTCGCCAAGACAGCAATGTTCCTTCAAGAATGGAAATAGTTGACATGAATGCTCAAGAATGCCACGAACACAAATGACAAGTAGTTGCGCAGCGACGATTCGCTCCGCACATTCACACAGGCGGAGCTCTTGAGTGTGGCAAATAGATTTTCAATTTTGTAACGTCCATTCAGTTTTTTCTTTGCAAACGCAGACGTACGAACCGACTGGTTCTTGCGCTTGGGAGCAATCACGTCAACAGAGTTTCCGTTTGTCCTAAAGATTTTGGAAGTGATGTATCCTTTGTCGCCGATCACACGACACTTCACATAGTTTGGGACGATGATGGCAAGGGCATCCAACGATCGTTGGATGCCTCTCACGTCGTGCGCACATGTCCGTCGACCGTTCTTGTATGTTTGGTTGATGGGTAGCGCAGTGAGACTGAGCGGAAGCTTGTTCTCATCGCATAAAACCGTCAATGGTGTAACATTTCGTTTGCTGTATTCGTTGTTCATGGCAACATTTTCTGTGCCGCCGACTCGACCAGTTGACCAGTTACTCAAAAACTGGATATTGAATATTGAATACTGCTAAAGAACGATACGATAAACATCGACTGCGCAAATATTCCCTGGGGTATTATTTAGACTGTTTTATGCTGATGCGCAACGACCTTAATCGGTGGTGTGGTATAGCATGTTGTATGAATAACAAAAAGCCGTACCATTGGAAGAGCGTGTATAACGAATACAACAAATGGTCCAGATACAACATCTTTCATTTGTTTTCATGTCATTTCTCTCCATACACATTAGACATGTTCACATGCAATGATGATGTTTCATATGGAAACTAAACATACACTTCACCTATTCAATTTACATAACTGTGTTGTATGTGAAGTATTAAAATACCAACCATTGTATCAATAATTCAAAATCGTGGTTCATAACGTTTTGAATTATTGGATTTTACCAGCAAAAAAATACGTTGATGTTCGATGAAAACATCTTCATTTCCGTAACCTTTAGAAAATATTCTCAGCCTTATATACAAACTATAATGAAAGTGTGTTTTATCGATAAAAAAACTAATTTATCTTTAGGAAGTTACAGAATTTGGATTCATGACTTGAATTTTTATTTGAATGAAATTGGTATCTACTCAACGATCAATCCAAAAAATGTATGTGAATATGATATAGTTATTTATAGTAAATATAGTAACCCTTGTTTTCATCATAATAAAAAAATAGGTGCAATTAATCCATCACGAGACAATTATAAATTATTAAAAAAAGTTGACTTCATAATTGTTGGTTCTGTAGAAGAGAAGCAAAGTATGATTAAATATAATAGGAACTGTTTTATATTTCCTCTTATAGAAAATATGTATTTAAATAAAATTCCTAAAAACCACCTGAATAAAAGAGAAATTGTCATTGGATATCATGGAAATCAGTGCCATCTGAATCACATGAGCCTTGGATTAAAAAATGCATTAGAACGCTTATCTCAAGAAATAAAAATAAAGTTTTTATTTACAGCATCCAGCAATAAAGAGTGGGTACAAGGAAGACCGAATATCCCTACTGAATTCAGAAAATGGAACATTAATACAATTCATGATACTTTAGAAGAATTTGATATAGGCATAGTTCCAAATATATCTAATATTGAAGGCAAACTGAACAACAATATCAAGCTTGGATTGTATAGCAGTGACATTCAAATTCGGTTCAAAAATAAATCAAACATTGGGCGAGCATTAGTGTTATTTCAATTAGGTATACCCGTTGTTGCGGATATTACGCCGAGCAATATGCATATATTAGCAGATCCGGATAATGGGTATGCAGTTTTAGGAGAAGAAGGTTGGTATTGCGCGTTAAAAGAATTATGTTGCGAAAAAAGGCGCAATTTTGTTTCGCAGAACGCTTATGATGAATATAAACGTCTTTACAACCCAACAACGTGGGCAAAAAAACTCATATCCAGTATAGAAAATATAACGCGCGAGGCGGGGTGTGATGAGGCCTGACGAGGCTGAGGCACCTCCGCTGGCACCTGCTCACTACTAGGGCTTCGGCCCGTGAGTAGGTGTGCTCGCGCCTACTGGCCCCAGTGCCCCTCCCTTGGGGGTTTTGGTTGGGTGTGGTTGGGTTGTGTTCGTGAAGGGGTCCCCCCACCCAGCGCTTTCCCCCGTTTGTGCATGTATATATGTAAATGAGTTTCGCAAAAAGAAAATATAACATAGTATATATGAACAACGGATATGTATATATAGTGTCAAACAAAGTGAGTAATAATCCAATAGACTACATTAAAGAAGCCATCTTTTCAGCAAGAAGTTTAAAATCAGTTGATAAAACAGCGAAAATTTGCTTGTTTACAGACAAAGAGGTGAATATACCTAATGATGTCTTTGATGAGATAAGGATTGTTAAAATGGGGTTGAGATGTAAACAAATGTATTTATTGCAAAGTCCCTATTCCAAAACTATTTACATTGATAGCGACACGTATATCAATCACAACATAAATGATATATTCGAACTATTAGATAAATATGAAATTGTCTGTTGTAACGATTTTGCCAGAAAACGGAAACTGAATATACCAGAATACGCGAAAATACCATATGGATTTTCTGAAATAAATGGTGGTATAATCGGTTACAAAAAATGCAACAGGTTTACAAATTTCATAGATTTATGGAACAAATATTATGACAAATACCAAAAGACCATGCCTTGGGATCAGCCGTCTTGTAGAATAGCATTATGGGAGTCTAATATTCAGATGTATATCTTGCCAACAGAATATAATCGCCGTTCCAAAAAAACGAAGGAGAAGGTTTTGAAAGGTAAAAAGGGTAGTGATAAAAGATTCCCCGCTGACCATTTGAAAACAAGAATATTTCATTTTCATGGACTAGAAGGCATGAGTGAAAAAGAAATGGAAAATGATGCTCAAATACTTTAGTGTGTGTTTTCAAAACGATGTATATAAACAGCGGCTTTTCATTAACGTCCCACACCTGAAATATACCTGTTATAATAATATATATTTTCTTCATCAATAGTAGAATATATCATTTGCTCGTATATATGCGGCATGTCCATACTTTCCTTTTTATTTTGGTTGACAAAATGATTTAATTCATAATAATGTTTAATCTTTAAAAAAGCAAATAAAGTTTTAATACTATTATTCGTATCATTCAAAACATCGTCATAATACAATATGTAGGTTTGATCTGGATGTCTCTTGAAAAAGTTAAGTGAATAATTTTGGTACATTAATATATCTTGAAATATTTGTTGTTCGGACGTATTTTCATTACACTTAATGAATGCTGAAAAACGATTGAAATATTTTGATTTTTTTACTGATTTCATAACATTGAACGGATTTCTCATAGTTATGATATATTTTACATTGCTGTTTTCTTCCACAAACTTTTGACAAAAAAGAGGATCATTCAAAAAAACCGTTGTATTTCCACATGATTTTTTATCACCATAATACACAATAGACTTTTTTGAAAGTTTATTCTTCATTTCAACATGATCATTTTGGTTTTTCAACAATTTATGAGAGAAAGAATATTCGTTACATGCGGTTTTAAACAAACCTTGAAGTAATTCAGACACATTTTCTCCATTAGATGAATAATATTTTTGCAAAAAACGAAATTCATTTGTCATTATACAATTAGGATGCTGGTTCAATATGCTTCCTATCATAGAACTTCCACTTCGTCCGTAACCTAAAGTTAATAAAAACATAGGCAATTCATTTATCATTATAAATATTACCAATATTATTTTTTAAGATGAGAATGGAACTTTTGCAACCCATCTTTCAGTTTCACTTTTGGATTGTATCCAAGTTCCTTTTTGGCTTTGGATATATCCGCGTATGTGTGTGGGACATCACCAAGTTGCATTTCGACTTCTTCATAAATTGCCCTCTTCTCGCACACTTCCTCACAGGTCTCAATAAACTCATTCAATGAAACCGGTGTCGAATTTCCTAAATTGTATATGTCTGCTGTAGCATCTTGTTTGCGCATTGCTCTTAGTATCCCATCTACAATATCGTTTATGTATGTGTAATCGCGCGATGTTGTCCCGTCGCCGAATTTTTTGAAAGTCGCGCCCATGTTAATCGCATTTAAAAACTTATAAGGCGCCATATCGGGTCGCCCTCTTGGTCCATATACGGTGAAGAAGCGCAATCCAATATTTGGTATCTTGTATAGCTGGTGGTACGTCTTGGCGAATATCTCCATTGATAATTTGCTGCAAGCATATGGACTATTGCACGAGTTAATCGCATCTTCTTCCGAAAACGGTATTTTTTTGTTCAAACCATAGACACTACTGCTACTGGCGTAAACCACATTTTTCACCTTATTTCTTACAGCTTGTTCCATAATATTGATAAACCCGCCAATGTTGACCTTGTCATATATAAGCGGATTTTCAATGCTATATCTAACTCCTGCCATGGAAGCCAGATGAATTATTTTATCTGGTTTCCATTCATCAATAACCTTTGTGGTGCATATGTCCTCTTTTTTGAATTGAAAACCTTTATATTTTTTCAAAATATTCAGGTTCCTGTATTTTAATTTGACATCGTAATAGTCGTTCATAATATCAATGCCACAAACAGCAAATCCTTGTTTCAACAGTGTTTCGCATACGTGGGAGCCGATAAAACCGGCACATCCAGTGACCAAAATTCGTTCATTATGAATGACAATGATATCTTTGTACGTGTTTACTTTTTCACCCTTCGCTGTGATCTCAACACATACACCATTTTCTTTACAAAAATCGTGATTTTCACTGCACTGTTTCACCGGATAACAATGGTGACATTCTTGTTTACAACAATCGCCTAGTATACAAAACATATATTATAGTCACATTTTAAAATATGAAATATATGTAAATAATAGGCTTTAGCTAAAGCATGTTAACCGACAAAATCTGATGATAGACCCAATATTTAGCATGATCGTGTTCGACCCATATTGTCACCTATCTTGTCAACTTCCAACACTCGGCAAATCCGCGTGACCCTCTCTTTGGCGTTCAAATAAACGTGGTACTGCCACCCCCTCGATCTTGGTCTTCCCGCGACGTTGTCCTAGAGTTTTTTATTTTTAGCACTTCATAATGGTTGGTTTTATCCAAGTAATCGATTGTTCTTGGCGATATTGTCGCACCAATTAAGCGCTTGGAGATTTATAGGCTAATATTCAAAAGACTGATGATATGGTTTTGAATATTCGGAATATCCGAGCAGTTAGGCGAACCGTTGGAGAGAAATAACCTCACCCTATTATAATGTTCAACGTTGTATACTTTGCTTGTATGATCCTTGAGTGGAAAGATGTCTGTCGTAAAAATTATCACGCTGTGATCCAAAGTGGCATCTTGGACGATGATGAGTGTAGAACATTCACAGTTGTTTTTACAGGAGAAGAACAATCGATAAATGAGTTAAAAGCCATATTTAAACATCCCAAAATATTGTTTTCATTTAAAAGCGATGATGTAAAATCACACGAGTATCACGGCATCAACGAAATTCAAAAGTTGTCTGTGAAATACTGTGACGATAAACATTTATATTTTCATTCCAAGGGTATAACCAGAAACGGTGCAGCAGCAGATTGGGTTGAATACTTGGAATTTTTCAACATTCATAACTATAAGACGTGCCTTGATAAATTAGATCAATGTGACGTTGTCGGAACAGAGTATCTAGGTCCCCCAAAAAACAAACATCATATGAGTGGGAATTTCTGGTGGACAAAATCATCACATCTTCATAAGCTGGTTGTTCCGCCTAAAGACGCACCGAGGCATCAATTCGAGTGGTTCATACTCAACACAAAGAAGACAACCATATGGAACTTTCACAGCAGTAAAAATACAAAGGGATTTCCGGGTTTCAATACAAAGAGAAGAAAGTATGAGAAGCACGAATACAACAACATTACTCAAGGAAACGTTGTCAAAATTAACCATTAGTTACACAATTTCTACGTGGTTATGTATTGCGTTTTTTGGGCATGGATGCAACCCTTTATCAACCCGTACGTACAACTGATCGTTGAGGTTGTAAATATACGAATTATTCTTGTCTGCTAAATCGCGTTTTAATGAAATCAAATTAGAAAAGGTGCTCCTGGTTAATCCAACGAACAGTTTCGCGCGACAACACAATTCAAAGTTTATTGCTGCGTTGACTTCATATTCTAAATCATTCACGAAAATGAAGTCGCTTTTTATGTCCTTGTCCAGCATTTGTTTCTGAACTTGTGTTTGGTTTTGCCCTGTTGTAAAAAAAACATCTTCCTCAAAACCCTTATTTTTATATAAATCAATTAGACTATTAGTATTGATTAAATATAGTTCGTTAAAATTTGCACTTTTCATTTTTTTTTTGGAGTAATTGAGCCAATCTTGTTCTATTCGAATATGCATTGCGCACTTATTTTCAATATTAAGTACTGAGTTACAAATTTGCAAATTACGTTCATTTAATTTAAGTGCTTTTAAAACCACAATCATCATACAATGTTCCTTAATTTGATTTGTTTTTCTCTGTGTTTTCAATATCGTCTCAGAATACTGCCATAAGTTTTGTTTGTTCTGTATGATTTTGTAGTTTGATTTGGCACTTTGTGATACAATGAGTTCTTCGCCATTGTTAAACTCCTTCATGGCTTCGTTGAAAAAACGGATATCATAAATATCTGAAAATAAAATCTTCCTTTTCCAACCAAATGTTGGCTCAATAATTTTTGTCTTGTTTTTAATAGCAATATCGCAAGCACTAAACAAACAGAACAGTTTATTACAAAGTCCTCCCCCCAGCGTTACATTTATGGCACTCATTATATTATACTATACATACTATATTTTTCATACTCTGACAAAAATCAGTAGATTTTATAAAACCAAAATAGTTCTTAATGATGGTCAAAAGGAAATGATCTTCGAAATATATGAAAGAGATTTTACGTTATTTGGTTATTCTAAACATTAACACTAGTCAAACCATATTTACAAACAAAATCGGATCATGATACACCCAATATTTGGCACGATCGTGTTCGACCCATACCTTGTGACCTCCCTTGTCGACTTCCAACACTCGGCAAATCCGCGTCACCTGCTCTTTGGCATTCAAGTAGACGTTATACTGCCGCCCCGCCCTGATCTTGGTCTTTCGGTGATGTTGTCTTATCACAGGGTTATGTTTTAGCACTTCATAATGGTTGGTTTTGTCCAAGTAATCGAACTTGTTGCTCTTGGCGATATTGTCCCTCCAATTAAGCGCACGGAGATTGGAGAGGTCGAACTCTAATTCGGTATAGATCGTCTTCGGTCTGATGTGGTCGACGTCCCAGCCGGTGGGCGCGGTATGGTCGCCGTAGTCGTAGAAGTCGATCCATTTTCCGTTTCCATCGCGACGCAGGTTCCACGGTCCCTCTGGCGTGGTCTTGAGTTTGTTAAATATTACTTTGATACCATGTCCATATTTAACAAGCGTTTCGATTTGATTGCGGCGCCTGACCGTCCGCATATGTCGCACCATGTCACGTTAGAAATTGGTTTCAATTTTAATGGATATCTCATACAGAAACAATTCCGATGCGTTCACCAAACACGCTGTTTTTTTTTGTATCGTGATCGCTAAGTTGTTCGTAGACCATCGGTACCTCAATCTCGGGTTCGGGTTTACATAATTTGCAACAACATGCTCCCATACAAGTAAATTCATCGCTTATTTAAACTTATTATGTTGAACTAAATAAAATATTGATAGTAGATATATGCCACGCAAAAAAATGTCGCACAGACAATCCCGCAAAAAAAAATCACAGAAGTCAAAACGCACGTACAGCGAACGGTGTTTGTACACGTCTCGTTGCAATAACTATGGGAAGAAGTCCCAATCGTGCGTATACAATTACGTATGCCCACCACCCACCAAGCGACCCACTAAGCGACCCACTAAGCGGCGTTCGAAAACGAAAAAGCGGCGCTCTTAGTTCGTTCAAATATGTTGAATAGTCACATGTCATAGTATGGATTGTCGGTGATGTTCATTCCACAGTATCGTTTCGCCTTTTTCTTGTAGTCTTCGGGTTCGTACACATTGATTTCGACCGCCTCCTTTAGAAGAAATTTGAAGTTATCCCAAAATTCTGGGGTGTGTCCCGTGCTAATTGTCGCGATATGTGCCAATTCGTGTATGGCGACAAACGTAAGTGTATTGTGGTCGATGAGGCGCCCCTTACTCTGTTTTTCCGTATCCAGGCAGAATGCTAATTTCTCTCCCTTATTCTGACTGTATGCGGTGTATTCGCTAGTGGGCAATGTCTCGTAAATCTTCTCCGGATTGAAACCATTCACCAAGCGCGTTACATTATCCTCTTCATACTTGTTGCCCACGTGGTTGACGAGCTTTTTCATTCGGGTGTTCACCGTGGCTAAACGATCCGCGGCGAGTTCTAGTTTGCTTCGCTCGCGAACGCAATATCGCTCTCCATCCACGTTTGATATTATGCACTTTAGATTCATATAGTCCGAATCGCTGTATATCTTCAATGCCACGATGATGACGAAGCCAATCAAGACGTATCCTAAAATATTCATTTTCATATATATTAAATCAATATTTAATGACAAGAAGATCCAAGCTCCAATGGTACTCGGTTCATGTCAGGCTCGATGGTCGTGTTTAGCCACGGGCTCACCGATTCTGTTGGATTAGGTGGTTCAGAGCGAATTTGTAAATTCGCGTTACGTAGACTGTTGCTTACGGTATCAACACCACAATGGTAGCCGGCTTTCAGTAAATTTACGTTATTCAAATCGCCACTACCAGTGGGGTTCAATTTTGCCCACTCGTTGTTCTGGTCCTTTGGTAGTAAGTCGTCTGGGTTCGTGGTCGCAGCCGCCATTGCACCCAATGGCATTGATGGCACACCTTGCACTTCGGCGAACTCATCCACCTGACCATCTGATGGAGATGCTGATGGTATATCAGTGTCATTATCATGTGAGTAATCGCTTGGGATCAGATGGTTAGACATCTGGTCACTTAGGTTCCACTTGCGAATGGATAGTTGACGGATGCCTAAAACTAATACAACTAAAGCAATAAAAATAATAACATTGGTTTTTGTTACGTATTTTGTCAATTTGTTCATCAACTTTGCGGGTATCATTATATACAGTTGAATATATAAAATATTTGATAATCAATTAAATTCTTCATCAGATGAGTCGTCAACATCCAGCATGTATTTTGCCTTAATCTCTTTAGATTCCAAAAATTTGTTAATGGCATCTTTTCTCATTTTTTTGGCAATGGCTTTTGTTTCTTGATACATATTAAAATATATCTTATCGGGGGTGGTTAATATAATTGGATCCCCGGTGGGTTCGTTGATTTCAACTTCCGCGAATAGTGTTTTTTCTAAAGATGATGACCCAGACGTAACTTTTACGTCATTGAGTTGTGATGGTTTTCTATAATCTGTCGCTTGCTCTTCTGATTGCTGTGCCGCTTGCTGTGCCGCTTGCTGTGCCGCTTGCTGTGCCGCTTGCTGTGCCGCTTGCTCTGCCGCTAGCTCTTCCGCTTGCTGTGCCGATTGCTTCGCCGCTAGCTCTTCCGCTTGCTGTGCCGATTGCTTCGCCGCTAGCTCTTCCGCTTGCTGTGCCGCTTGCTGTGCCGCTTGCTGTGCCGCTTGCTGTGCCGCTTGCTGTGCCGCTAGCTCTTCCGCTTGCTGTGCCGCTAGCTCTTCCGCTTGCTGTGCCGCTAGCTCTTCTGCTTGCTGCACCGGTTGAGACACTGATTGCGATAGATACACTTCTTCACTGGGATGATCAGCGTATATTTGTTCTATTGTTTTGTCAGTTTTTCTATGGTTAATCCAACTTTTATTAATGAAACATTTATCAAAGATTTGTTGGTCCTTGTTCAGTATCATCGCCTGAGATAAGCACACCTGTATCTCGATGCTGCGAGAGCAATATTTAATAGCGTCTATCAACACTATAGGAACGATACTACACGTCTCGTTGATGTCATCGACACTGAGTGTATCTTCATCCTCATTATATACAACGCAATTATCGCCAGTATGTTTGTTATTTGTAATCGTGGTACGAATCAGTACATTCTTACCAGAATTGTAGACCCTCGATATTGGCGCCATTAGTCTCTCAACATCATCTATCGACATTTCGTCCTTAAACCACATTTCTTTCTCAGATATCTTTTGTTGACACATATTTTCTAATGCAAGAATCCATTCAATCAATTTGTGGCTTGAATTCTCACTATACAATAAGTCACAGTACTTTCCACGCTTTGTTACAATGACACCTTGTTTTGTTTGACACTGAGGCATTTGGACGAATAGTGGGCGCTTATCCATTTTAATCTTGGTAGTAAACGATCCACCCTGAACGGGGTGAGGTTCTTCTAAATGTATTTGATGAAAATCGAATTCTTCGGACGGCTCAAATATCTTCATTATTAAATGAAATTAAGAAAAATAACCACTTAATTATACGCAGTTTATTATGTAATAATATTAGATAATGCAGCAAAAATTTCTAGAGAAGTGTCTGAATCTATTAAAGAGAGAAGACGTCAAATCGGAAATCAAAAATGTCATATCTCCACTGATCCAAATGATATTAATCGAATTATATCCGTATATTTACATATCACTTATTGTTGTCATAATAAGTTTTCTTCTGCATTTAGGAATATTTTTCATTTTGTTGCGTCCAAATGTCTTTGTTAGTTAACATTAAAATGTTTTCATATAGTATAATGCCAAGTCAATCTAGATCCGCATCAGGCGGTGGTTTAGGAGAAGTACTCAGCAGTCTCATGTTGCCGTTAGGTTTCCTGGGTCTTCGCAGTGTTGTAAGTACGCGAAAGCGTAAGGTTCGGATGAACAAAACGAAGAAGCGGCGCAGCAACCGGCGCGGAAGTCGGCGCGGCAACCAGCGCGGCAACCGGCGCGGGCGTTGAATGCAATGATAATTATATTAAAGTGTTTTATGTATCTTTAATATAATGAGTGAATTTGAACAAGAAATTAAGGAGTGGGTTAGTATCGACAATCAAATACGCATATTGAACGAAAAGATGAGAGAATTGCGAGACCAACGTAATGATAAAAATGAAAAGATTATGTATTACGTCGAGACACACAACCTATCACGCGCGAGCGTGAACATTTCCGATGGAAAGTTGCGATTTGCATCATCGCGTCATGTGGCACCGTTGACGTTGAAATACGTCGAAGATTGTCTGATGAAGTGTATCAAAAACGTGGACCAAGTATCCACCATCATGGACTATATTAAGGAGACTCGCAACGTCCAGTACACGTCGGATATCAAACGTACGTATTCAAACAAGTAATATGTGCTTCCAAATTTTCTTGAAGTTTGAAAGAGCAGATAAAAACTGCCAGTAGTATATATGTCACTTTTTGATCGCAACGAGATGGTAGTTCATCGGAACAATGAGAGTGGAGAGATTCAGTCTGCCGGGTTCAGTATTCAAAGCGAACTCTTGAAGCGAGGTGAACCACCGTTGAAGACGCTCAATGGCAACTCTCAAAAAGGTGGTTCAGTGAGTGCTTTACTGAAAGATTTAGCGGTACCAGCGGGTCTCTTTTTACTTCAACAGAATTATCCTGATTTTACGAGGGATGGTAGTTCCGCCGTTTTTGATACGAATACAAGTGTCGTCGAAGATGATGTGGTACAAGACAGTTTATACGACAAACTATTGAAATTGTCTGAATACGCACCCATGAAAGTACGAACGCGACGTGTGAAGAAAAAGAAGAATAGAACAACCAAGAAAAAAAAATGATTGCACCATTTACACCCTTGAACATTTAAAATGGTACAAATCCCACATAACATCAAAAAGGTTTGCCCTTCACAGAGCGTGTAAATTTTGGTTTTGGTAGTTCGTCTAAACTACCTGATGAGTTTATTGCTTCTGGATAAATAATTTGGTCTTTCTTTATTATTTATCGCGTTATAAGCAATCATGTAGATGTTTATTGCTCCATTAATATCTCTATTCCAATAACCGCATCCGTTCTTACAACAAATCAGTCCGTGGATTAATTGCTTATTCTAGAGTTTGTCGGAGAGCTCTCATATTAAAAGTTTGTTTATTATATATATATAACCCTTAGGAATATTCGATTTCACCAAAATATGACAGTCGTTGTGGTTTTCTCGATACACCTTCCATATTTGTAAAAATTCATCGCGCACATCACCCGTCGCAACGCCCCTTCGCATTGTAAACTGTGGTTGCACGACGAAGCTCAATTCGTCAGGCGTTTTCCAATAGAACCAATTTGATACTATGATGTGAGCGTAGTAGGAATTTAGGGCGAAGGTCGATCCTCCTAGTTGGATCGCGACCCGATCCGCGTAGATGTTATAGTTGAAGTCGTCTGTCGTTGTTATCGCATCGTAGTGCATTGGATGCCGGTAGGTCGAGTGAAAATGGCTCATGATGTGCCTCCAGACTTCCATAGGAAAATGCATGGTTAGGCGGATATACATTAGACGAACATATTGTCCCATCGTGAGTCTTCGTCTTCTTCTTTAACATCCGGTACCGAGTTTCGACATGTAAAGCACCACCACATATACTATAATGAGATAATTTATCTTTAATGAAATGTGGACACTTGGTATGCGAGTTTAATGGTCAGGACCCACATTATTGCCACAACATTAAATATTGACACCGGCGTGCAAATGATGATTATACAGCAACCAGCAAATCGGAGATTTGTCCATACATTTGTTTCATTGTGGCGTCTAGAATCATGCGTCTCGATAAGATCGCGCATGAGATCGGCATGCTGCATTCGATAAAACGTAGAGTCGTAAGAAAAAATATCGCTCAAAATCAAGTCAGGAATGCACATGCGTGATATATGTTTGTTATATTAAATACTGTTTACATAAGATTGTAGCGTCGTTTGATTTCGGACGTAATTCTGGTGTCTTCTGGCAACGCTACGTATTTTCGTCCATTCATGTCGGCGTCTCCGGTGGAGTGGATTACGTATTTGAACTTTTTATCTTTCACATTTGATACGTCGAGAGAACCCGACCATACCTTGTCGTATGGTTTGGTACACATATCTGAGTAGTTGAACCGGTTCAATGACTTGTCACTCATCTTTATATCACAGTGTCTGCATGGTCTTCGCATTTCAATTTTATCAAATAAACCGGGCTTAATGAAGTAAAATCAACAATCGTGATTTCGTTCAGTGATCGTCTCCTTTTTCATACGTTATCTATCCCTTGACTTCAAATACCAACGGTCTCATCAATAACGGCATAAATCGAGTATCGGCTCACACGACTGATCCAGCCACCTATGCCATCGGCGTGACGTCGGTCACCGGGTGCGACGTTGAGTGCCCCTCTTACCTGTGGCGTGGGTCGAACTTTCACGAGAATCGTCTTTTACACCAATTCACGAACCGCTCCATTCACTACCATTGAAAGGTGCTACGATTATTTCGGGGATCTTATTCCTCCAATGATCAACGCGCTTATCAAATTCAGTTTCACGCTTTGTGCGCGCATGCCCATTACCTTCTGACATAACTGCTGCATCGCTCGGTTTGATATCAGGTTTATCCCCGTAGCAATTAACACCAAAATGTACATTTGGGTTATCGATGTATCCACCATTGATGCCTGGTCGTCCACAGTCATGCTCATGCCCCTTGATGGTTTGAAGGTTTTGCCACTTTTGCTTTTGTGTAGGAAATAGTGCCATTTGACCATCCGACCACCCATAACTGCACCAATCAGAACCCTTGTCGAAGGCGTCGCTCATTTCCTGGTATGTTGCCAACCGACTTCCGTATCCTTTACAAAGCGCTTTCGCATCTTCATATCCATAATTATTCCCCGGTATGTGGAATACCTCCTTATTCTTCTTAACTTCCGGTATTGTCTCCACATCGTTGTGCATTTTCACTTGAACAAGTGGCTGAGGTGTAAAGATATTCTTAATGCTTGCTGTCAAATCAACTTTGAACAAGTACGACATGCCATTCAAAAGAAGCAATAAAATGAAAACGCTCCACAACAAAAGTTCCATAGAGATAATGTTGGATGACGGTTCAATAGGTTGAATATTGGTTCCTAAAGATGAAAATAATATGTAATACGCGATTACAACGATTGCTACAATAATGAGCACCGTTGGATTTACTGTGTCAAAAAAAGGCACTCCCATCATTGAATTCATATTGACATCCATGGTATATATTAACAAACCGATTTTTTTTTGCGATAAAAGAGACAATACGAATTTTGTGATATCACTTTGTCAACACTAACTTCAGCCACGTTCGTATCGTTAAATGTATACCACTTTTCATTTGCGTTTTGAATATGCGCCGTATAATGTCCGCCGAATGCACCACCACTGTGGTTGCAGACACCAAACAGGTCATATACATACGACTCCTTATTGTAGCCTCTTACATAGCATGTTAAATCCAAATCACAAAGTGGGGCTCTCACCAGTTTCGTGTTTTTTGTGTTCCCATTTCCAACCCATCGTTTAAGATCGATTATCAATATTCTAGGGAGGCTCCAAAAGACAATGCCTCTATTCACATCTTCTTTTTTACCAGTATTGTCATTCATCCACGCATTCTCACCGGTCATCTCTTCCTGCGTGCAATACAGGTCCATACAATCGTTCAGCGTAACCGTTTTGGTCGCCGGTATAGAGAGACTTAGCACAGAAAATGGTTCCGGACGAATGCTCAACGATTTTCCATCACTAATTGATGATATTATAGATACATGAATTCCATAGAACATAGTCAACATTTCGGAATACTCCTTTTGATACATACTCTTCATCATGTCGTAACATTCTTTGGCAAGCTTGTCCGTTTCATTCATTACGTTTCCAGAAATTTGCATGTCTACGTTGCGCGCCAACGCATTATGAAAGCATTCAAAAATGAAGAGAAGAAATTCTTGAATATCATTTTGCATGTTTCCGGCGAAAATATCCCGGTCTTTCATTGCGGACACACGCTTCACCGCATTTACAAATCCGTGCGGCGCGATCGTGCAGTTATCCGACCACATCATTTTGCGCAACGAATCCCACTCCACCAATATTACGCTATCGGGTTTGTTATTGAGATTTTTCTTGTATGTTTCTTTCACAAGAAAGTCGTTCAATTCATAGGTGTGTGATAATATTTGCATACAAGAATTCAGATAGCAACTATTTCCTACGTTAGCCAAACCGGTAAGACCCTTATCCTTGTATTTATCCATTAATAATATTTATATATGTAATACTGTTTAAACTATATATCATTAGAAAATTATTTCTTTTTCGTGAATGTTGTTTGCGTCTAAACAAATTATAAAATTGGTAATTTGATAGACACATAATGTATGCAATATCACATTCATACAATTTAAATCAGATTAAAGAGTATAAATAACATAATAATTGTGGATTCAATTCTATCATTATTATTATGATTTCAAAAGTTTTATTTAAACAAACTAAAAAACGTAGTTTAAATTTCTTCCTATTATTTGCACTTTCTAATAAAAGAAAAAAGAATAATTACAGTTTTATATTATTAAATATTAAAAATGATACAAAAATTATTTTAAAAAATATAGATAAAGATTTACGAAAAAAAACGATATAATTGCATCTTTCGACCTAAATATGTTTAATATTGAAAAATATGTTAAAAATAATTATATTGATGTAATGTATAGTCCAATGATAATGGACTTTAAATAAACAATATTACACCAAATAGTATCAATGGTATAAATTATCCAGCATCATCTCCAATCTATATATCTTCTATCACAAATAATGAAAATATTGATCTAACATTTACAATAAATACAATAAATGTTAATAATAAAACATTCAAAAATCATTTAAACGAAATATACTCGAAAGAAATTACTATACATAATCAAAAGATTATCACGAATAAAAGATTATCACGAATAAAAGATTCGTAAATCACTTGTTTAATTTAGTAATTTGTTTCATCATGATTCTTTCGTAATGATCACGATTTGATTTAAATCCACAACATGGTAAATACCATACAAACCAAGGTATTCCCTCATTTTCCATAAATTCTACGCAATTTTTTTTTGTTTCCATCCAATATATAAATGATCCTAGAGCACATTTATCGCCTTTTTTTGCAAATTCTGAAGTAATTCTACTAACTTCTTGTGGTGTGAAATATGCCATAACTAAAGGTAATCCTATATTTTCTTCTTCTAAAAGATGGGGTAGCATGATTTCACGATAAGTGATCCATAATTCTAATAATTTATCTATTTTATCATTATCAGATATAGATTTAATACAATTATCAATTTCGTTCATATGATTTATTAGTTGTACATGATCTGATTCTAATTTTTCGGGATAATTTATCCTCTGCTTTAAAAATGGATTGAATACATTATCTTCATTCGAATGATGTTCATGAATATGAATATAATGTCCATTCCACCAAATTCTAATTGTTTCTATTTGTGATTTTTTTAAAGGATTTGATAAGTTATTTAATGTTTCTTCAAACAATTTTATTTCTCCACGAATCGCATTATGTGATAATACCCATCCTGTCTTTTCAGGCGGTATTATCCACATATTTTTTTATCTGGTTTAAAATTTGGGTCTGCTTGGTAGCATGAATCATTAATATTAACCTTATCCATATAATTGTATTATAATATGAATATCGTTTAAATACTTTTCTAACTAACGTTCCTTAGTTTTATATATTGACCTTTGCTAATATTAGTTCTTGTGATATTATTACCATAAAAATTTGATTGTAATTTTGAAGGTCTAAGATCATCCCAAACATTATTTCAATAGGAACGATTTCTCTAACATTATATCACGACTAGCCAAATATTTAGCTGAAAACGTGCATAGCGTTCCATAAAACATTCACCTTCATTGTTTGAAGCACCATATCATAGCCTCAATGCGCATATACAATGTTATTCTCCGCAAGTGATATCGTTATAATTTGGGGTTCATTTATAATAAAAATATGGACTATTGCCCTCCAGAAACTTGCTACTACGCTATTTATCTCTTCGTTTCGTCGTTGACTCTATTGTCCCTGGTCGTCCGGCTCTATATAATATTCTGAGTAAATTATATAATGCTCTCGAAAATGATAGTCATACCAATGGCGCGGTAGAGAAAGTATTGGATGGTCTGCTGTATTAAAGTGTTCTACAAAATTGCAATAAAAAATGGAATAATTCCCTGCCTTAAACTGCCAATTTATACATTGCTTTTTATTTAGTTTTCTTGTTTATACACCTCCCTCCACCCCACCTATAGATCCTCCCAAGAGTCGGGGACATCATCTTCCTCCTGCGCCTCGGCTGCCTCCAGTTCGTCCGGTAAACAACCACCCATATGCGCCAGTTGATTGGCTTGTCCAGTAGAGCACCCTAGACACTCGGGAGACTCAGTAGGAGAGCATGGCTCTGCGTCGCACGCTGATTTGCGAAAGAGAGCAGGTGGGTCGATTGGCGGCGATCCAAGTTCAGATGCCCACACTGGCTCTTTTTGCGGCGTTATAATCTTGGCATTCGCGCGTTCCGCCTTGTTAATCTTGTTCAAGGATTTCTGGATTTTAGAGGTAATCGTAGTGTATTCGTGGTATATTTTTTGTAGTTTTTTGTTCTGCTTGATGGAAAGTCCTGAGTCTGTATTTGCCAGGCACTCAGAAATCTTGATGTGCAGGCGACGCGAATCTTCCCATTCAAGTGATGTATTTGACATTCTCGTGAAAGTGAACAATGCTACGATATCCGCCTGACACTTCGCTTGCTGTTGAAGTTGCTTTGGCAAGATAGCGTCGGTTGTAGTGGAAAACTTGCTCTTTAGAGCAGGAGTGTTGACTGGCTCCTGGGGTTTCATCTTCTTCCCTAACAAGAGAGGTGTCCACACCCGCTGGATTCCGTAGCGGGTTGTCTGCTTCATCACGTTATCCTTGTAAAAGAAGTTGGGCTTGGTCAAATACCATACAAAGAAGCACACAGCAATGTGTATGTTCTCTTCAGCAAGGTACCATTCTGCTTCTGCGCTGAACCACTGCGATATGATAACACGCACAAACTTGTAGAGCCTCTCGGTTTCAGTCTGACACTTGGGCAGAGCATCGCTCTGACGCATGTCATATATCCAAACTTGACCACTTGGGGTCAAATTACACTCAACTGTTGTATTGGACTGTTTGCTGAACTCAGCAGCCGTGTCGCTGAAACGCTGAGCCAGGGTTGTTGGATCTCTGCCAAGCTCGTGCGACAACATACATGCCACTCGCTGAATGGGGTCTCGGTTGTCAGGAGACCCCAGAGTCCAGCACTTGCTCTCGTAGTTCATGGTTCCAACATTCTTGTCCCACTTGCGAGCAAGTTTGTAGAAGGTACGCGGAAGGTTCTGTGAGATAGAGGACATGTTCAAACGATAGAGTGTCTGAGCGCGGGAAGTCGAATTTTCTGTGTGTTTGCCAAAGGCGTTAATATAGGGTTGTACCTACAAATCGTTTCAATTTTTTACAACAGGGCATTTTCATGTAAAAAAATGATTTTAATCTTGCTCCAGAAATGATTAAAAATATACATAAATGAGTTGTAATTTTTATAATAGTAATATTAAAAACTGCCTAACAAAGAGAAAGAGCTGCCGTCTATTTTAGCTACCTATAACACAAGTCTAATTATATAATATTTTATTGTGAGATCTTAGACACGAAAGCTCTTTTGATGTGACAAATCCATAAGATGGTTCTATGCCATCATGATCCAGGCAACGTTTTAGCCATCTTGCCGCGTGTCTACATGAACAAGAGCAGCGGCGGTTGTGCGTGTAGTTTTGTTTGTTTATCCCGTGTATGTCTTCGTGGCGCTTACAACATGTACAACTCGTTAGGATTTTAAACGAGACCTTTTTTTCTTGAATGGTGAGTGTGTTGTGAATAAATTCGCCCCATGAGACCTCGTCAACCTCTTCGTCGTTTGGAACATCCCAGTGACCAATCCAATTCCAGTAATCATGCATGTCTTGGAAGAACCTCAACCTCTCGTAGAGGCGGGCTTTTGTACATATCTGAAGTTTCTCAAGAACGTTCTTGGAAGGGCAGCAAAACCCCCTGATACCTCTCTCCACAGAATTACATCTCATGGCATCGTATCGTGCGTTCGAACCATCACCGTCTTCTTTCTGTAGGAGCGCGACAATCAGATTCATCTCTTCTTGTTGGAACATCGTCATGATGTTGTTGCGTTGCTGTGGCGTGACACCAGATTTTATGTAGTTATGTTATCAGAAGTAAGTTGTTTCAATTTTTTACAACATGAAAAATAAAAAATAGTATTGAATTGGTCTAACATAATTACGATATCACTCGCTCCCACACCCACCCAGCCCATCCAACCACAATCTTTTCTCTAATCTTCTTCAAAGAGAATCTTCTCATTTTCTTCGTCCCACGCGCCCACTTCGTCGCCTTGATTTTCGCCTTCAGCTATGTAGACGTTGATGATTCCGTCCGAGCATTTCTGATTTGGAAACCTGGCATATTTGATACCATTTTCGGCAAAGATAGTCGGCTCTTCGTCATCTTCAAGTTGAAGTTCGTCGTCCGAAGAATCCGGATCAGGTTCTGGTTTTTCTTCCTTGATTTCCGTCTTTTTTACCTTTTTGGTCTGTTTGACTGGCTCTTCAGCAGGAGTACTTTTTTCCTTCTTGTCCTTTTTTACCTTCTTGTTTTCCTTTTTCTCTGTTTTTTTACCTTTTTGGTCTTCTTTACTGGCTCTTCAACGGGAGCCGGTGTTTCAACAGGAGCTGGCTCTTCAACGGGAGCCGGTGTTTCATCTTGAACTGGCTCTTCAACGGGAGCCGGTGTTTCAACAGGAGCTGGCTCTTCAACGGACTCCTTGTTCAATCATGACCTCATAATAGAGTAATTGTTACCACGCCAATGACAATTGCAAAATATTGTTCACAAAAAGAATATCATTGTTTAATCAAGCGATTCCCAAGCCGTTCGCTAATCCACCCATAAAGCTAAGCGGAAGTTTGCTGTATTTTTCTTCTTCAATAAGAAATTCAAATAAACTGAATTTACCCCCCCTCAATTCTTTTATGTTACCAAAGTACGAAATGAACCCTACCGCGGTCATCGTATAGATGATCAAATCTATACCGTTTTGAATTTTGTCGTAATACTCTTTGTTCTTACCTTTATCATTTGAAATTTGTACCATGTTCCGCTTCGATCCAACGATGAAAGAAACTGCTAACAATATTACTACGATAACAAAGTTATACTCGTAATTGTTGATGAGCATCAAGAAAAAAGTATACAACTTGCATGTGTCTTTTATACTATTGATAATACTTTTCCGTTTATCAATGACAATGAAACATAAAAGGGTCAATACTCCGAATATATGTTTTATTATTATCGATTTATTTATCGTATTTCGTATATGAACCGGGAAAAGTTCAGCCAAAAAGTTACCTGCAATCATCAAACAAAACAAGAATATATTGTCTATCATATAATATTAGTATATATTAAAGTATTCAGTTATTGGTGTGTTGTTGTTGCGAACATTTTCTGTATCTCGGAGATATTTATCGAATAGCAATGCCTTAACCTCTTTGTTACGCAAGGCATCCACCTTGTTCTTGTTATTTGGATATTTCAATTTTACAGCATTGAGTTCATTGTACCACTTGTTCAATGTAAATCCTTTGACTTTCTTAAAACCAGGAAGGTCTTCCAATACGAGCGCAAATACCTGTTGCAACGGCTTCATAATTTGGTTCGTTATGTAGAACGAGTAATTTATTTTGACATTATGTGCCTTAATATATTCTGGGGTTTCAATGCGTTCGCCCTGAAGCGCCTTTCGACTTGGATTGTCAATGTATACGTATGCAATACGATCACCAGTACTTGGCTTATTTCCGGGGTCGCGTTTACCGATGCGATCGGCGAGCACCTTGTGTGCGATTTGATCGGGATTTTTGTAGTGCCCGCGCAATGACTTGGTGATTACAAGTTTGTCCATGTCGTATTTTTCATCAACAATGTTTTGCAGGCAATTTTGTAAAAACCTGGTTGCCCTCTTGATATCCTGGTCCTTCATGAGAATATCGATCACTCCACCGTAGATATCCTTGACGATGGGTGCATTGTCGCGACGGTTCAGGACGATTCCCATCGTTTTGCGTTTGCACTTGTTTGGATCTTCTTCGTAGAGCATTCCGGCATAGCGCTTTTTGGAAAGGAGGCAAAAGGGCCAAAACGTCTTTTCGTATTCTAGATCGTGGGGCGGTTTCAGGAATTTGGACGCCAGTTCGCCCGCCTGCTTAGCCAACTCGATTGTAATTTCGAGCGCCGGCTTTCCTATGATAGGTGTTCCATCCAGTGTCTTAGGATTGAACTTGAAGAATACCGAATCTGTATCTCCATAAACGTACTCTGCATTACAAAGCACAGTGCCGTGTGAACTAGTGTCCACACGACGATTTGCATACCCCTCCTCGATCACACGCTGCCCGTATGTCAGGAGTTTGCGCCCAGTTGCAGTGGTCGATGCCGCACAATCTTTTTCGTAAAAGGAGCTCGTTTTTGCACCCGTTTGCCCGTACATCGAATTGGCGGTCACCTTGATGCTGAGCTGCCGCTTATCGAGGATGTTCTTCATGAATGGATCTTTCTCATGCGGAATGAGCTTGCGTGTTGCCTTGCGAGCGGCGAGCAGCTCTTCCAAGATGGACGGCATTATACCCTTCCCCTCCGGAAATTGTGCAAAACGACACGTTTTATAGCCACTTTTTATCTTCTCCATCGCCGCTTTAGGATTATTATTTTTACGGCGCCACTTGTACATGTCATAGGTTACATCCACGTACTTGTAACCGTCCATGTTGTCGTATATGAATAGACCATCTTTATCCGTGTCGCCCGTTTCGACGATTAGGTTTCCTTCGAGGTCGTACTCCTTGGTCCAAACCTTGCTGTCGTGCGATATATTTTCACTGATCATGGAAGATGGGTACAGTGAGCCGTAGTCCACACACGCCACTGGGTCGTCCAGATACAAATTGCACTTAGGTTCCAGAACGATTGCGCCTTCGTATCCGTCGTCACCAGTCGCCTTATCGAGCACTGGCATTAGTGTCCCTTTTTCGCGACATTTTTTGGCGATGTAACTGGTCAACTTGATGCCCTGTCCTCGCATAATGATGAAGTCCATTGGTACGCTACACAAGGTAGCCATTTCGACCAACCCAGTTACTACGTCAATCTTGTTCATCAAATGGTGCACGAGGTTGCAATCCTGTATGCAGTATTTTGCAATGACCGCACGCTCATCGGGTCCCTCATTTGTCATTCTGAAAATATCCTGAGGCGTAACATCGTCCTTAGCAAGCCCCCATCTCACTTTTTTGGTCATGTCGGGTGTCTCGATGCTGTCTAACCAAAACGTACCGTCGTCGGGGTTAATGTCATGAACTTCGAACTTCTGCCCGTTCTTATAGTAATCAACGCTATGTGCTTCTTCCTCGATATTAATGAAGCTATTATTCTCCAATCCCGTAAGGTTATTGCTGTATATTTTGGTTTTTCCGCCGATGATTTCGGCTCTGGAAATTTTGTCCCCGATGAAATAGCCTGCTACGTAGTCCAGCTTGTACTTTATGAGCTGGAAGTCTCGTCGGAAATAATTGTACAAATCAACCTGCAATCGCCCAGGCATGTTTATGAATTTCAGGTCGTGTTGTCCGCTGGCGAGGAAGATTGTGTTTTCTTGTAGACCTTCTTTTCCTGTTCGCCAATCCTTATTGATGCATATTTCCCGCTTATTCCTCGAGAGTTGCAAGAAGTTATTAACACATCCCAACTCCTTCGCACGCAAGTACATAAATTGGTAATCAAACCCAAATATATTATAGCCAATGACAATATCAGGATCCTCCTCCTGGATTAGCTTGGTCCATGCAAGTAACACGTCGCGTTCGCACGGATGACTTTCAATGACGGAATTGTTGACTTGTGGTAACTCGGAACAGGTATTGCATACCACGCAATGATTCAAATATGGGTCGGTTTCACCGTAGCGGAGGAATGTGGTTCCGATGAAAGTCACCTCGTCACCCTTCAGGCGCGGAAATATCGAATTTAGTGTATTATTAAGTGTAGTGATTTTAGTATCACGATTGAGCGTCTTGTCGGTCAATATATGCATGACATTGCCTTTACAAACTTTATCCTTCTTCATCGAAAAGCCCTTAAATATCTCTGGTGCAGCGCTGCCTACTTCGCACTCGTGTTCGTCCTCGTCGATACCTTCTGTGCCGTCATCTTCGTGCGTGCTGTTCGCCTTTTCCACAGGCATGTCAATCCATTTGCGGAAACATTCGTCCAACTTTTTGTTGGAAACCGTTCGCTGCGGATAGACAATCTCCGCGTCCTCATCGAACCCATCGACTTGGAACGCGGTGTATACAATCTGCTGCAACAGATTTTCCGTGACATCGCGTTTGGCACAGATATCCACAATATTCGCAGCGAGCTTCTTATATGTCTTGACTGCCAATGGAAAGTCTCCATGGCTACTCGATGCCTCAATATCAAAACTTGCGATTTTATAAGGAACTCGCACCTCCTTGTTTGGTTGTGGGAGAATGTCGTTGTAATTGACAGAATATTCATACGTACACGATGTTGTTTGTACCAGAGTTTTGAAAATACGCTTTTTCGGCAACATAATCCATCCGGAGGGGCTGATCGACTTGATATGAAACATCCGCAAGAGGGGGGGTATTTGAGCTTCGTACAATTCAGTACCATAACCACCATATTCATACCCGCGCGGGTTCAGTTTTCGTTCATACCCACCTCCTCCGCGGTCCACCACGTACCACATTTGCTTCGCTTTCCGCAATGCCGCCTCATTTTTAAACTTTATCAGAATAAAAGAATGCTTTTTGCCTCCATCAAACCCATATAATTTTTTGCGTTTGATGAGATACGTTTTGTCGATACTGTCCTCAAAATGTTTCCCCATGTCCTCCCGTAGCTGTGCCACAAAACCGGTTTTATGCGTATTGTTCCAATCGTTTCCGACCCTGGCATAGAAGAACGGGGTATAATTGTTGACAAATAATGATAACGTTTCTCCCTTCTCATTAATCCCGAACATTTGTATGACAAACTCCTTGCCCTCGTCCTCACCATGGTTTGCATCATATGAGTTGAAAGACAATAGTTTGAATGATATACTCATTCTATGTAATACCATATACTGTGTACGTTTATTTCAATTTTGTTATTAATGACCGATTTTGAAGATAGAACTGTTTATCCCTGTGCAGCTGAGCTCTTCGGATATGCGATAACCAAACATGATCTACCTATTAACGTATACGAGGAAATTATTATCAACTTTGCTGTATTGCTAATTGTCAACAAACTGCTGGTTGTCCTTTTTTTGAAGTATTAGGAAGAGAATAATTATGTATTGCAATGCGAAACATTGTGAATAACGTTTCAAATTATATCTATTTAATGGAACAAATAAGTATTGATGCATTCTCATAGTTGGATATATCGTATAACTTCAAACAAGCCATAAAATTGAAATCAATATAGAGTATACGGATCATGTACAATGTTATCGACGTCGATTTCAAATAATTATGAATGGGAACTAACGATGAAAGGTGCGCCAGACATGCGCAAAACGAAAAATCGCAATAACGTTCTTCATATGCTGGAAACGCTAAATAAAAAGTTCATATCGTATCAGGAACAGAACAACGTTCTTCGAACAAAACTCGATATGAAAAATTTTGAAAACAGCGAGGACAATACATGTTCCATTTGCTGCGATGATATGAATGGGTGTGTTATTTTGAAATGCGGTCATACGATGTGCCCCGAGTGTTTTGCCAATCACTCACGTGTCAATAACAATTGCCCGTTCTGCCGCATGAGCTTTGCTAAAAAAATAGAAACGCGCGAAAATATTCCAAATGAGGTGGTTAACAGTATTATCGAAAGTTTATTTGATCCTGAAACAACAGCGACACCTGACAATTATTTCGAACAACTATCCATAATAATCCGCAATCACGACACGGTTACACAGACGTCTGCTTTCCTGGAATATATCGTAAAACAAAATTCGCGAATTATTGCATCGATGGTTGCCCGTTGGTATGATGCTTAAATTTGATTTTAAAATGATTTATTAATATATAATGCAAATACTTGCGAAGGAGTACAGCGTATACGTTTTCTTTTTGGTCACATCGATTATTACGTGGATGGTTTCATCCTACAACAAAAACATTGTCAAGAAGATCAAACCGTCCACATTAATTTTATTTAGTACATTCATAAGTTTAGTTGCAACATTCGGGTTCTCATCATATGAGAATACCGACGCGATGAAGGATTTGTCGAACCTCAATCGTAGCGAGTTATTTACTTTAGGAGGAGTAGCCGCGTTCATGGTGGTTCTTCGGATTTTTAACAACACGCTGCTGAAACATCACGACGTGACAACGGTACAAATGGCTTCCTACATAATAACAATGATTGTAAACGGTGGAGCTGTATATTTCACGTCCCCTGATACACTTTCAATGAATAAGATAATTTCCTATATTATCATGTGTATTTCAGGATACATATACACAATGTACTGATTATACTTCGTATATTTTCCAATAAATTAATATACGAATCATATAGATGAGCGAAAACGACATTTCAAGAAGCTACATTCGTCAAGTGAACGATTCGCGAGATTTGATGTCAAATATGCTCTCCATGGTTTGAAAATGACTATCGGTGCCCGGTTTGTCGGTATGACATACGTGGCTAAAGAGCCGATTTAGTTGGTACGCAAACAACGGGAGATGATGTATTTGACTACATATTGCAAATGTCAGGCAATACTAACGCTTAGCTATTGTCGGCGAACCGGTGTACCCGAAGAATGCGTTGAACGGCGCGATGATGTCTTTGGAGCACGCCTTGAACGGCGCGATGATGTCTTTGGAGCACGCCTTGAACGGCGCGATGATCTCTTTGGAGCACGCCTTGAACGGCGCGATGATCTCTTTGGAGCACGCCCTGTGCTGTGCTTTTTTGGAGTACGTGTACGGCGCCGCCTCTTGAGACGCATAAATGGATTATCATCAAGGTGACGCCTTAATAACGGGTCATTTTTTTTCACTATAAGTTGCTTATCCTTTTCAAATGTATCCATTAAAAATTGTTTCAAACTAGTAAAGTCCCGTGTGCCCTGAAATTCGGTCCCCGCTACCCCACCAGGCTTTACCTCCATGATCGTTGGAAATCCCATGATATTTTTTACACAGTCACTCTTTATTTCTGACAATGCATCAGCATGGACTTCAATGATGTTCATTTCTTGATTTCCTATTCGAGGTATCTCTTTCTCCAACGCATCCCATGCTGGCGCCATGCTAACGCAATGGTGGCAGCTAGGATGGTAGAACTTTACAAATCCGGGCGTTGAACGGACCAAATCATCGAAATCACCACCGCTTCCTGGTTGAATACTGACAAACCTCATATATTATATTTAGAGATTTTTTTGTATTTAATCTCTCAATACACTATATGTACGTCTATATAATTTTGAGTATTCTTATTCTTGGATTATATTTCGTTATACACCCCTCGAACCAAGATGGATTCGAGGGAAATCGCATGCACTACCGATGCCCTGATATTCTAATCCAGAAAGGAAGCGAATATTATTTATATAACTCGAAGGTTGCTAAAGTTCCTGGTGTAAATCCGGTCACATTTCACAGCTTGCATGACTACACCGAATTTATAGAGTGGCAGCGAAGCAAGGGCATGCGTTGCCCAGTACTCTACTTACAACATTCTTATAATACACAGGGAAACTCTGTGTATAAAGCGCACTCGGATCCTGAAAATATTCATGGTGGTCTACAAGACTATTATCCATCAGAATCCAATAAATTAATAGACGCGGGTCGAGACAACCCAATATTTAACAAGGGGGTTCCAGCGTACGATCCAGACAACCAGTATATTGGAAATGAAACACCATTAGACAAGATGTTTCACGATGGCAATAAAGTTAGTGTTAATCCAATGGATACCAACTGGGGAGGACAAGAATATACATCGTCATTTATCGATAAAACAAAAGATACGCGTACCACATCACATTCATACAAACCAACTATCGTGAAAAAACAAAGACCATAGGCAAATCGTTGTCCGACGATACGCTTTTTGTACACTGCTCACTATTGAATTCGTCTGAAATATCATGATCCATCGGATCTTCATCGTTGATATCACAACATAAGCATTTAGATATGCATTTAGATATGCATTTCGATATGCATTCACCCATATATATATATATATATATATATATATATATATATATATGTTTCTTAATTTGTAGTATTCTTTATATATTGTTTGAATAAATATATATA
>JGI24921J38492_100276_pt1 | contig 30774 bp, 32 predicted proteins | sample LinPFosmplate9_FD_38492 | JGI IMG/M metagenome (IMG submission 38492)
TGTAGGTAATCAATCGGTTGGTATATCAAACGGTAGTGATACCTATGCGACAAACATTTATGCTTACGGATTTTCAGTTCAATATGCTGAAATAACAGAACCCGAACCAGAGCCTGAACCCGAACCTGAACCTCAACCAGAACCAGAACCTGAACCCGAACCAGAACCAGAGCAAATGGTCCTAAGTATTACGACAGATACAGTATTCGGTAATCTCAGTACTACAACTGAATTTAATAATTATATGGACGCACAAGGTTTTACATATTCTTATCAGGGAAACCTTTATAACATCGTCCTGGGTGCCGGATACTACAACCCACCTGCATCCGAAGGTGTAGTAATATTACGATCCAGCACGTCGATTGCTTATATACAAAAAACCCTAAGTGGTGGTCATATTAAAGTTAAATACGCGAACGGTGGTGGCCCTGGGCCTGCACAAATCAAACTTGATGGCGTTGTTGTATCATCAGATACAACCGGAACGGAAGAGTCCGCTGCTGCGGGCACTTTATATGAGGCCGACGTTACTGATGGACAAGTTTTAGTAATTGAAGAAATTCAAGGCACATTGGTTTTATATTATGTGAAAGAATATAGCTATGCAGTCTACGAACCAGAACCCGAACCAGAACCTGAACCTGAACCTGAACCTGAACCAGAACCAGAGCCAGAGCCTGAACCTGAACCACAACCAGAATCTGAATCGACCCCTGTTTTCGTCCCTAATTATTATCTAGGTTCAGGCGCCGAGCGTGTATTTGATTGGAGTGAGGGGTACACTAACACGAATTCAACAGCTACATTGGCAGCCTCTGTAGTTGCTCCGGATGATACTACTGGTAGTGTATACCAATTACAGATGCAACAATCAGGTGGTACTTACCTTGGATTTGGTGGTCAATATCTAAATATTCCAGGAGAACAAGATGTACCTGCGGGAACTTATTACATTAGTGTTTATGCTCGCTTGGCGGATGGTGCTGACCCTACACACAACCAATTCACAATGTGGTATTACAGTAATGCGAATATCGTGTCCCATACCTCACTTGGTTATTCATATGAAACAACAACAGAATGGCAGTTATTCCAGTTTGAAGCAACTTTTGCTGGTGTAGGTAATCAATCGGTTGGTATATCAAACGGTAGTGATACCTATGCGACAAACATTTATGCTTACGGATTTTCAGTTCAATATGCTGAAATAACTGAACCCGAACCTGAACCAGAACCACAACCCGAACCTGAACCAGAACCACAACCCGAACCTGAACCACAACCTGAACCTGAACCCGAGGACTCGAGACATGATGTATCTCTCTTCTCATACACTGGAGACGCACAGACTGTTATAACTTATGATAATACCAGTGATGGAAGTTTTGATTTAGATTGGGATAAGGCTTGGGAACTTCGCATATCTTTCTTACAATCTGGTAATGGAAGCAATGCTAGAGCCTGGTCTATGAGTACGAACTATTTGACAAATACTGGATATATGGAAATGTTAGCACTCGGCAACACTGATTTAAGAGTCCCCGCATCCAGTACAGCTGTTGCGGGTGGGGGCTCTTACACGACCTTTGACAGTGACGTTCACTATTATGTCAGTATGTACTACAATGGACCCTCGGCAGAGACTCCAAGTCTAAAATGGACGAAAGTAGCGGAGCCTGAATTCACAAGTTGGGATGCTTTAAGAGCTGCCACGGCGACGGCGACTATGGATCTAACTACAGTACCTTCTGGAACTCATACATATACCATGATTGCAGGTAATACATCGCGAAATTATAATCGCCCATTAATTGGATGGATAGATCTCTTAGATGTCGTCCAACTTATCCCACTTCAAGTTGAGATTGATTATTCTGGTTTGGACGCTACAGGTTTTGCCAACCTGAATACAACCCATGGTATTACATCTAGTTACACCTCCTTCAATAACGCCACCTATCATACAGGATCTGATTGTACAGCAATATATAGAAGTAGCACACAAGTTGGATACGTCCAATATACATTACCTGCAACTTCTGGTTTTGTAGAAATAAGATATGGGGATGGATATGGTTCGGGAGCATATGTATTTATTGGAGCCACGAGTTCTTTGAGTACAGGAGATGCGGTAGATTCAACTACAGAAACCGATCACACTGTCACACTTGCTTACAATGGTGGCGATACCTTAAATATTTTCGAAACAAATTCTGTTGTAGTTATATATTCAATTAAAGTGTGTTATGAAATTCCACCTGCATTTTATTCAAATTCAACTACATTACCAGCAGAAAATAGTGGTACAGGATTTGATTTATCATTAGATAGACCTTCTACTGGAAACACAACTACTGTAATTTTGAAGGTTTCTTTCAGCGATTGGGACCAAACTTTTAGTTCAAGTCAAGCCTTGTTCACAATTTATGATAACTCAGAAACAGGAAACGGTTCTTTGATGTTAAATGTTAGCAGACAGACAAATCGTAAAACTTATTTCCAAATATTCTCTCACAGAGACACAACTACAGGATCAACATCAGTTAACAATTACGACAACTTCCTGGGTTCTGGTTTAACACTAAATCAGGATTACTATTTTGTATTTAGATCAATTGGTGATGGAACTAGTAATAGTTGGGGATTTTATTGTTATTACATTGATAATTCCAATAATTTCACCTCATACTTTACATTGGAAGAAACATTACAACAGAGTAATATAGACGGTGTTGGATACGAAATTAATGGAAGTTCGCAAAGTAATAGAGACCCATTTGATGACGTCGAATTTAAGTCATTTGATGTATGGTTCTCTGCCCTTTCAGACAGTGAAATAGAAACTTTCTGTAGAAATAATACTAATTAGATTTAATGATTAGATAGTTGAACTAAATCTTTTTTCCAGTTTTCAACAAAAATAAGTGAATTATTAGATCCATATTGATTCAAAACTAGAAACGCTGTATTCCTTGTCATAGTCCAAGGCTTTGCCCTTTGTTTTTCCGAAATTGATGGGTTTTTTCTGTTATAAAATCTAGAATTAATTTCTGTTGAAATCCAATGTATTGTGTTGTTAATATAATAGCCGTCCCATTTCACTCTTAAACTTAGTCCAAGGATTTTAAATTCATCTTTCAATATAGCAGTATTATTCTTCATTAAAAACAATTCTGTTGGACGGGCAAATTTAAATAATAATCTGTGAATAGGGCTAAATCTTGAAGTCATAGCCCATTTTTCCTCAAAGTTAACATAATTTCTATAACAAAAACTGTAGTTACCAGGGTTTATATAAGTATAACTTTTTTCATTATTAACGAGGTAATTCCATTTTGATCTGTATGTTTTATCTTCAACAACTCCTGATTTTGGTATGGAATTGACATATTCATTAAATTTTAAAGGCAATATGGCGGTTTCATTATAATTTCTTAACTGATTTAGTTTATAAGTTCCTAGAAAATCTGCACATATCGTATAAGATGAAGCATAAGTCAAAATTTTTGGCAAATTAAAATACATTTATAGGATTTTATTTAGGATTCTTTTATATCTTCTTCAATTTCTAGATATTTACGAAGCATTTTACTTATACGGGGCAAATTATATTCAGAGTCTTGATTTAGAAAATACCATATTGACATGACTATAAATAGTGATACACAAAAAGAAATAAAAACATCCTTTGTTGAGGCGAAACATATCGCAAATAATACAAAAAATTTCATTAATCTAAAAGAAAAAACATCACTTAAAATATTCTGAATATCAGTCATCACATAAGAGGACCCTATATTTATAATCAAAGTACAAAAAACATTAATCCATGGAGAATTAAGTAGTTCTAATAACATATTACTATAAGAAATATGTTTTTATTCAAATAAAATTTTAGTTTTGAAATGAATAGTATAATGACATTGTAAGTCAACATTTGTGAGTATTAAATTAGTTTTTTCACCACTAATAGCTAGATTAATATTTTCTACATCAAACTGTTTGTCGAGTTCAATTATGTGATTACCACTTGTATCAGTATTTATGTTAAAAATATCATATCCATCGGAATCTATATCTAAATTTAAAGGAAGATTAGAATTATTCTTGGCATTTTCATCAGTAAATAATGAACTATTAAAAATATTTATCGTTTCCGAAGATATTGTTATTATATTATTGTTATTTTGATCATAAAATATAGTATTTTGAACTTCGGGAATTACATATTCTTGTAAAGTATTTAGTGTATCTATATTACCATTGGAATCTAATATTTTTAATTTATTTATTGAAAAATTATTATAAGTTGCCCAATTAACTTGTCCATATCCAACAATAAATAATTCAGAGGTATTTGTATTAAATGCTAAATCTGTAGGATTCTCAACAGTTCCAAAGGCTCTTAATAATTTTGGAATAGAGTAAGATTCTCTAGCATCGAAAACGAATATATTTTGAGATAAATAACAAGAAATAAAAAGAAAATTATTGTTTTTATCAAATAATATGGTTCTAGGGTCTTTAAAATTTTCAGAAATATATACTTCTTCTACAACAGGTAAAACTTTATCATTAATATCAACTTGAATCAATTTATTATTTGTTCTTGAAATTATATACGATTTATTGACATTTTCATTAAAACATACTCTATATGAGTAACTTAAGTTGGTATTATTTAATCTATTAATTTGCACAAGTGAATTAGTGTTACTACAATCAATCATAAATAATTCTTCATTTCCAACTAACATTGCAATTTCTTCTGTTTCTGAATAAGTTATTCCGCTCAGATCTGAATATCCTGTAATATCAGAAATAAGATTACCACTAGAATCAAATAATGAAAGTTTATCGTTAGATACTAAAAAGATATTATTATTATGAACGACCATATCTTTCCCGTGAGAAATAGAGAAACTACTTAAGTTTTGAGTATCTAAATCAAAAGAATATATTCCATTGTGAGTTAATATTCTTATAACATTATTAGAAGTATCATGTATAGCTTTAACTAAATATTTCAACCAAGAAAAAGAATAAGAAAGATCCGGATTTAAAGGCTCTGTTTCAGGTTCGGGTTCTGGTTCGGGTTCAGATTCTGGTTCAGGTTCTGGTTCAGGTTCTGGTTCAATTTCAGGTTCTGGTTCAGGTTCAGGTTCTGGTTCAGGTTCTTGTTCTGGTTCAGATTCAGAAAAACTTCCAAAATTATATGTTAATTTTTCATAAGATAAATTTTGATAATTATGCTCTAAATTCGGATTTGTGTCCTCCAATTTAGAAAGTTCCAAGAATTCGTTATTATTGTTGGTTTCAATGTTTACTGATAATTTAGACAAATTTTTCCAAATTATATCATTTGATAATTCAATAATTTTACATCCAATAGACCTATTCTTTTCAAAATTTCCAAAATAAAATTCTATTTCAACCTTAACTTTGTGTGTTCCTTCATTTAAATTAATCTCGTGTTCTGAAAATGTAAAATTAATACTTTTTGCTTTGTTTCCAACTTTTATAGTTTGTTTATTTTTAACCTCTATAATTACATTATCAATAAAAAGAGCACAATTATATGTTAAATAACCAAAAACTGATTCTCCAATTAAAAAGTTTCCACTTACTATATCTTTTTTTTCAATAAGAATATTAATATCTTGAATACTTGAATATCTACTATTTACAGGCAAATTAGATGTTAATAACCTAGTTTTTTGTGGAAGTTTAGTTGCTAAAGAAAGTAGAGAATTATATTCAATTATTTTTGAATGTATAGATTTAGGTATATTGTCAATATTATTTGATTTTGAACTTATTATATAACCCTGAGATTGAATATAAGACAATGAAATCTCTGTAATAAAAGATTCCTGACAAAAGTAAGAACTCAATATATCATTTGAATGAACTTCTAATTTCTGACTAAATAAACAAATAATATTGATAACCGATTTTAATATAAATATAAGATGCGGATGACAAAACTCACCATTAAGTTTAAATTTTTCATTTATTTTTGAATAATTTAAATTTTTATTCAATCTTATAAATCTTTGTTCCATATCGGTTTCCCCAACGGTAAAATCATCATTAAAATCTTCCTCAATAATTGTTATTCTAGTTGTTGCTAATTTCTTAATTTTATCATCATAGCTTGGGATAAGATCAAATAATATGTTTGATGCAAGTTCAATATTTTTAATTGTTATATAAGATACTAAATTTATAGGTTCTATTCTTATATACGGTCTCATAATTTCTTTTTTTCTAAAATCAATAAGAGAGCGTTCTTTGTTAATTTGTTCCAAGTTTTTTACATAAGTAAAAATAGGTATTTTGTTGGATATTAATTGAATATCAAAATGTAAAGATAAGGCTGCTCTAGCTAAATACTCAAATGTCAAGTTACTGTCACTAATAAAATTATGTTTAGATAAATTAATCAACGCATATTTTGAATAATTATCGTATAAATTATTTAAGTGTATTTCATAAAATGACACAAGTTTTGTAAATAATATAAATAAATCATCATAATTAGTAAATTCAAAGCCTTCCATTAAACATTTTGCTAAATTAAGTGATATTACTGATGTTGTAATATTTCTCTTTGTTAATTTAGAAAGTAAAAATGAAAATAACTTAATTGTAGATGTAATTTGATATGAAATATATGCGGCTTCTATGTTATTTGTTACTATATAATCACTATTAATAGAACTAACATCTAATATTTCTTCAAATAATTTATAAGTATCTTGTAATGTTTTTAAATTAATGTTATTCTCTTTTGAATCTTTGAATATTACATAATCTGCTATTAGAGTAGTTATAGGTGTTATAAATATTAACGAATTATTAGGAATAATTAAACTTTTCATATCCACTACATTTTTCTCATTATAAGAAGTATCTACACCTCCAACTGCTATTGCAATATAAATCTCTTTATCATCCTTAAATTCTGGTGACGAAAACCCATTTTTATCTGATTTTGTTGTTGCAATATGTTTTCCTGAAAGAGTTCTAAAAAATATTGTAGCTCCTTCGATGTAACCATCAATAGTATAACAATAATGTTGTAATGTTTCCTCTGTTGCTATAGATAATTCGATATCTTCTGGAAATTTTACTCGTTGTCCTCTTTGAAAAGTCTTAGAATCATCGGTTATAATTTCTAATCTACCTTTATTGTTAATTCTTAAGTTACAAATGTTCACGGTATCATAATTATTTAAAGTTATCACATCAGTTGAAATTTTAAAATTTAGTGATTTAAGATTAATAGGGCGATGAAATTTCATATGCGCATAAGTGGTAAAAACGAAATATTTTGCTCCCGCATCAGAAACTAACGCAATAAAACTAGGATTTTTTCCGTCAGGGGTGAAAGTTTTCCCAAAACCACTTAATTCATCACACGTTATATGAATAGCATTGTTAAAATTATCAATTGAATCAAATAATACACTAGGAATATCAACTCTTATACTTACGATTTCTGAAACACTTTTAAATCTTTTTGATATTGTCAATCCTGACTGAGATTCAAAAACTCTTCGTGTCCAACCTATTATTTCTCCTTTAGATTTTGATGCGTCCCAAGGATTATAAGACAATCCTTCAAAAGAAAAACCAGCGCTATTTAATTCAAAATCAAGATTATATTTATCATTCTCATATAAGGCTACTCTTTCACTTTGTTTACCACCATCACCTAATTTTAATTTAAAATTCCACAAAGTTTCAAATTCCTTGTTTCTACCTAATGTACTAAATGAGACGAATTCATCTACTTCTTTAATATCTTTAATTTCATCCTTATTTTTATTTTGTTCATTTTCAAAATCCTTGAAATAATGTTCGTTAATTTCCATTACTCTTAATATTTTCAAGTATTTAAATTCAACTTATTAACCGCTTTGTTTTATAGTATTCAAGGCGCTCTTTTTCGCCAACCACTCCACAAATACAATATTTATGACAAAAACCTGGTGAGTGCCAGAGAATGTCGACTAACACAGGAATACCATTCAATCGTTGTAATTTTTTCATAACATAACCTTTAATAAAATTACGCGAAATAATTGGAGTATCTATAATTTTTAAATAGGAGACAATATGACTATAAACGTCTTGATTCATTTTATCAATAGATATGATTTATAATTTTACCCCTTAAAAATAAAGTCTTCTTATGACTGTGTGATTTTTGTTAATATTATTGTATTAATCCTGTTATGGATACGATTAAATCGCGAAGAGCTCGAGCTAAAGCTCTCAGAGAAAAGAAACAAGAAGAGATATTTCTCAAAGAGTTATCTAGTTCAACAACTAATCAGGTAACACCAACGACAACATTTAATGATTCTAATAAAGAAGTCAAAACTAAAAGGACTCGTATGCAAAATTGCAAAGGGACTTCGAATATGTTTATAAAACCATGACGAACAAGTGACAAGAGTCAACAACTACCAACTCGAAAAGGACAAAAATCAAACCGAAGCGGAAAATTTTAATCAATCCAAGTAAGACAAATTCAATGACGTTTCTAAAAAATAGAAACTGACAAATTTGTCTTTAAAAATGATTAGATAATAAGTTTAATTCAACATAGTCTATTATGACAATACCATATGAGAATTATAGGAAAATTACATCGCAACAACAGTTGGAAGACTATGAGAAAGAAATTGAAAATGGTCTTCGTATTTATGGTGATCCCAAACACCAACCTAGTCCAATTAATAAAGAAGACGCTTTATTGATTGCTAGAAATGAAAAGGGGAGAGAAATTAAATTGAAGTTAGAGTATTATATGACTCCTGAAGGACATAAATATTGTCTGAAGGAGAATAAAGGGACGTTTAAGAAGATAAATGTGCGTGAAAATAAAGGACGTTATCAGTTGACATTAGCAGATGAGAGTAAAAAATTTTTCAAAACAACTCATCTTCAATTATGGTCTTATTATCCTCATTTAGATTGGAAACCATTCTGTGAAAATCTTAAGAATAATGGAGGAAACAATGATGCCAGCGTAGACCATATCAAACAAGAACATAAGGCATGTCATTATAAATATTTAGAAGCAGTTCCTATTAGTGAGAATTGCAGAAGGAGTGGACTTTTCAATGATAAAGAACAATATAAAAAAGCAGCACAATCGCGATGCAAACCCTTTACTATAAAACTAGATGGAGAACAAATAGGGGGTGTATTTCACTCGGGAAATGCAGTTGATTATTTAAGTAAAGAGCATAAAATCAATATTGATTCAGCATGTATAAGTCGTTGTCTCAATGGAAATCGAAAAACTGCTTATAAAAAAAGACTTACATTCGAATATACAGAAGATTATTTGAATATACAAAAGGATTTCGATGATGAAATATGGAAAAAAATGGAAGAGTGGTGTCAAAAAGAAGAAATTATTAATAGATATAAAAGAAGAAAAAAAGGATTACCTCCAAAAGCAATCTCTAATAAAGGGCGAATAAAGACTAACACAGGGAAAATAACTAATGGAAGTCAAGTCAAAGGGTCTAATCATAGTCGTTATAACGGTGTTGATCTTTCTATGTTAGTTTGGGAAGCATTCTCTGTGGAAGTAATAGGAAATCTGTGTCTTCTTCATGATGATAAACATGATTCTAATAAAAAAGATGAAAATGATAAAGTTATTCGTTATTCAAATTGGTTTGAAACACTACGTTTAGGAACTAATCAGGAAAATAGGAAGGATATGTCAAAAGAAATGCAAAGAGTAGCAGAACACAACCCAGAAAATGAGTTTATTGTAAGAAATAAAGATGGGATTGAAGTTATGAGATCACATTATGTTCCTGAATGTGTTGACGAACTTAATAAAGATTATCCGGATATTACGTTTCGCTCGTCCGCTATTCATAAATGTCTTAAAAAAGAACTAAAAACACACCAAGGTTTCACATTCAAGAAAGTTATTCCAAGAACTTAGCCGTTAAAATGTTGTGCGAGTTTTGTTTGTTGTTCTTTTTTGGCAGAAAATTTAAAATTCATAATGTCCCCATTATATTTTTTAACTTGTTTATTATTGCAAATCCAAATTTCTTTGGCAACTTGTGAAATCAATCTCATATCGTGTGAAACTAAAACTAATCCCCCTTTAAAATTATTTATCATCTTAGCGAGGGAATCAATCGATTCTACGTCTAGGGAATTGGTTGGTTCGTCCAAAAAGAGTAAATGAGGTTTATCCATAGCTAACTTCGCAAAAACAATACGCGCCTTTTGTCCGTCACTTAGTTGCTTAATTGGCATGGACTGTTGTTTATCAACACATCCATACCGTCCTAGCCAAGAACGGGCTGGTTCCACTTTTGAAAATTCTTTCGGATACAATTCCATTATAAAACTTAAGGCAGATTTCTCTAAATCCAGGACGTCTTCGAAGTGTTGAGTAAATTTAGCTATTTTTAAATGTGAATGCGGTCTAATAGAACCTTTTGTCGGTTGAAGTTCACCACACATTAATTTTACAAAAGTTGTTTTACCAGCGCCATTCGGTCCTACTAGGGCAACTCTCGATTGTAAATCAATTCCGGAATCGAGATTGCGATAAAGTGGTTCACATCCAGGATACGCAAAACTAACATCTTGAATCATCAAAACAGGACTAGGTAATTGTCCGGGATCCGGAAAAGAAAAATCCCATTCATTATCATTAACCGGTTTTGGCGTCAATCCTTCTTCAAGTTTTTTCTGCAATAATTTCTCCCTGCTCTGCGATTGTCTTACCATTTTTTCTGTTCCATGACCGAATCTCGCAATGAAGTTCTTCAATTCAGCAATGTCTTTTTGCTCTGAGTCATACTTTCTTTGTTGCTCCTCAAAACGTATCTGTTTTTCTCTCTCATAACTATCGTAATTTCCTGTAAAATATTCCAATTTTTTTGTATGAGGATTTAATCTAATTATATTGGTACATACTTCGTTCATGAAATCTTGTGAATGTGAAACAAAAAATAATATCTTCTTCCAATTTGATAGATAATCTTCTAACCAGAATACGGCTTCCATATCTAAATGAGAAGTAGGTCCGTCAAGAATTAAACACATTGGTTGTAAAAACAAAGCTCTGGCGAGAGCGACACGCATGCGCCAGCCACCGCTAAATTCTTTAGTCGGCTTCTTTTGCATTGCTGGTGTGAAACCAAGTCCGTGTAATATTTTGGCGGCACGAAATTCAGCCGTACTACTGTCTAATTTATCCAGTCTTTCGTAAATATAATTCAATCGTTCAGTCAGTTGTTCTTGTTCTTCTTCACTTGAATCTGAAATAATATCATTAATTTTATCTGCCTCTTTTTCCAATAGTTCTTTTTGTTCATCAACTTTGTAAACAGCCTCTATTGCTGTTATATCAGTCGAAGGATATTCCTGATCTAGGAAAAATATATCAATATTTTCAGGAATAGGGATAGATCGTGATGCGACAGCCTTCATGATAGTGGATTTTCCGGATCCATTGGGTCCAATAAATCCATACCTGTTTCCATAATTTAGAGAAAAATCGGTATCCTCAATTAAGTTTGAGCCATGGAACGAAATAGTAACATTTTTAACGTTAATATCTTTAGCATTAGAATGTGCTGTTTTTTGTTTGGAATAAGTCGCTATTATATGTTCCTCTCTAGAAAGTCTATCACTTTCGGATTCATTTTCAGGAATTTCTTGGACCACTGTTTTCTTGTTGTTCTTTTCTTTCTTCTCCTGCTTTGCCCTCTTTTTTGCTAATCGTTCTTCTTTTTTACTTAGCATTTATTAAATACTTCACTAATTATCCTTAATATTGAAAAAAGTATTTTATGTTTAGATTACAAAGTATATATATGTCGTCCTATCAATAACGAGTAACTTAAAAAGATAACTAGCGCTAGTCCCGAGTCTATAATATTGACCTTTATAGGATTTCTCAATAGATCTATAAGAAATAGAATTTTTATGACAAATATCAGAATATCACTACGTCGTTGTGTTAATTTCCACCAAAAATAAGATGTTAGTGGTTTCTTTTTTAGTCTTCTTACTATCAAGTATATTATTCCTGAAATTACACTAATCCATGTTAAAATATATACAATAGGTTTTATAGAAATGGGTAAATAAAAAATACGCATGAAAACATACAAAAATGAAATGTAAAAAGAAAACATAAACTTGTGTTTTGAGAAATCTATATCTTCCATTCTATATTATTATAAACTATTCTAAAAATGATTCTTCATAAACAAGAAATAAGAATTATTACAAATATGGATGAATTATTGAATCTCTGTAAAAAAGGCATAATTACTAGTCAAGAATTTTTGAAAATTAGTAATCGAAATAAATTTGTTATAAATGATTCTGAAAAAGAAATAATTGAAAAATTGAAAAATGCAGAAAATGAGTTAGTCGAATTAATTATCAGACAAAGACTAGGAAACAATAAATTAATAATTTATGACTCTGACGAAGCATATGAAACAGATAATGATGTTAATAAAAAAGTTTTAGCTCTTTTTAATGATTGTTATAAAGGATGTAATATATTTTCAAAAAGTTATGATGGAAGTTTAGGAGTACTTATAGTAGATGGAAATAATGTTACTTGGGAATTTGTTAATGATGGTGATCAAATTTTAGTAGAATCGGATAGTACAGATTTCATGCGTGTTTTAGAATTTGAAAACGAAAAAACAGAAAAAACTGAAAGTACAGTAAAAATTATCAGTGAAATTATTAAAGAATGTCATAAAATAGCACTGTTATCTGATAGAGATTGATTAAATTACGGAAAAATGAAGTCGTAAAATATGTATAAGGAAACATAAGCATCTAAGTTCTAATGTCTTGTCTTATTAAAAGACCAACTTGGGATGATTATTTTAAACAAATGGCAGAATTAACAGCGTTGCGTTCTCCGAGTAATAAATTACAAGTGGGTTGTGTCTTCGTAAAAGAAAAACGAGTAATTGCTTGTGGATATAATGGCTACTTGCGAGGATGTAGTCATTGTTCAGTTATTCGCGATGGGCATGAAATTTCTACGATACATGCGGAACAAAATGCTATTGCAGATTGTGCTAAAAGAGGTGTGTCATGTGATGGATCAACAGCTTATGTTACACATTATCCATGCCTTAATTGTGCTAAAATTATGTTCTCTTCAGGGGTTAGTGAAGTTAAATATATAAATGACTACAATAATGACGAATTAGTAAAAGATTACGCTGTTGAGTTAGATATTAAGATAGAAAAGATATAGAGATATAATATGTTAGAAATAATTTTTGTTAGTGTTGCGGGCGCATTAATTGTTGGAATGATATCATATATTGCTTATGATACATGTAAGTAGAAAAGATGTAAATTTAATTGATATATGCCTCTAGACTGTTTATTTAAGTGTTAAAAATGAATATTTATTAAGTTTAGTTTTAATATCTTCATTTATGTTATTTACATATTTAAAATTATTGCGGTTTAATTTATAGTGATTAAACCAAATTTCACTGGTAGATGGTTTATATTCTAAAAACCCTTTTTTTATATGTACTCCATGAACTTTAGTCTCAATTGTATTTTCAACATTATAAATATTTTTATTACCATGATTCCTATCCACATCTATAATTTCAGCACCCGTTATATCAGTAACGAATTTATCTCTATTATTAAATCTAGAGTCAAACCGTATTGCACCTAATTTTATATTTTTAGTGGTTGGTGGTAAGGATGATATATAATTTCCAATATTATCAGAATCTTTGATTACAATATATTCATCCATATCTATATTTGCGCACCAATCAATTTTGTCGCTTTTTAATTTTTTCAAACAATGATTATGTGCTTGCTCCTGATTATGTAATATATTTCCTTTCCCATCTGTTGGAGACCATTCTAAAATTTCAATACATTTGTATTTTTCACAAAGTTTTTGGATGTATTGAACAATCTGTACATCTGTCATATCAACTACTTTATCATAATTAACTCCGTATTTACTTACCTTACCGGGTACGAAACATTTATGACCAGGATGAGCACCTCCCGATTTGGTGACTTTGGAATTATCATATAAATAAAATTTGTTAAATCCAAGTAATATATGATAATAAACCCATTCTTCTAAAAATAAAATATTTTCCCTGAGAATAAAAACAGTATGTATTGCTATTTTCATATATATATTATAAACATTTAAAGAAATGAGTATAATATAAAAAATGGTTAACATAGTTCTTCAAGAAGATTATTATGATGACGAATTAGTCGAAAAAATAATGAATATAGGTACATTTAAACAAACTATAGATTGTGTAAATCTTTTTAAAGAAGTACAGAAAAAAAACTATAATGTAGATTATATTCGTAAATCTAAAATTAATGAAAAAATATTGGAATTAGATGATTATATAACCAATCTGTCAAAAATATATTATTGGCGTTATTATGAATATGTAAATGATATATATGCTTCAAAAAGTATAATATATAATATGAAGCTAAGATTGAGAATAAATTCAGAAACAAAAGTAAAAACAAAAAGAAAAACGGATAATATTTTTGGTAAATTTGAACATACTTTATCTCCTTCAATGGTTCAACATATGAGAATTTGGTGGAATAAGTTAGAAAATCGTAAATCAGTAATAAAACCAGGAAAAAAAGAATATATATTGAGTCAATTTAAATCTAATAGAGTAAAAATAGATCCCAAATTTTGCAGTCTTTTTATTGAAGATGTATATCCAATAAGATACATTCGTGAATGGGGAATAAGTTCTCATTTAAATGGAAAACGAAGAACGAATAAAATTTTAAGAGAACTTTTAAAGAAAGAATTTTATAGTCGTGATAGAAATTATTTGAGAATTTGTATATGTGGTCCCAATTTAAGAAGATTACCTTTATCAATTGAAAATAAAATTAAAGAATATCTATACTATTAGTATCTATTAACTAGAAAATTCCAAATTTCTTTATTAGAGCGAATATCCCCTTTTTCTTGATATTTTATAATGCGTAAATTCTCTAGTTTGATGAAATTATTATAAGATGTTACTTGTTTACCTTGATGAGATATAGTTGTATCTTTCCATTCATTCATCTTCGACGCTAAGGCATAAACGTTTATTTTTTTATCTAAATTTTTATCAATTAGACTAGATACCAAAGTCATGTATGCTCTAACCATGTGAAAAACGGGAGCACAAATAATTAAAAGTTCAATTTCGTTTTCAGCGGCCCATTGTGCTACAGTATCAGATTCTATTTTAGTATTAATCCATGTTTCGTTATAAGGGATTTTTTGAGCTCCGACACCATAATTAGCATAAATACGACTTATTTTTGAACTATCACTAACACCTGACATGGGTGTTTTATTATCTAAAATATAGGTTCCGAAAGGAAGTTTAGAATCTCTAATAGTTGTTGCAATAAGAGGAATATTAATTTCATTATGAGCATATGAATAAACAGAAAATTTACTGTTAAACAATAGTTCCTTGCTTGGAAGAGTGTCATAGCATATTCTTACCGATAGTTCAGCTAAAGTAACTTCGTCATCCATTGTATTATATTATATCCTAAGTTTCTTATATTAAAGATATAAAACTATTACTTAGTCAGTATATAATATGGCTGATTTATTTCTAGATGAAGTTCATGAAGAAAAAGTAGATGGTGAGTGGAGACTATGTGCAAGTAAGTTATACAATGACTATAAAGAATTGATAATTGGGAAATACATGAATTTGTATTTACATCATGAAAAAAAAAAGTGGGTACAACTTAGTCTTGATGATAACAAACTCCCGTATTTCCGAAAAATAAAATCATTAAAAGAACTATATGAAATAAACGAATTAGAAAAGAAATCATCTAAATTATTTGATTTAATCATATATGCATTTGAGAAATTTGATTTGAATCTGGGTTCAGATGAAATTTCATATTTGACAAATGCACATAATTTATTTGATATTGATTTCTTAGAATGTAGATTGAATGAAATTCTATCTTTGGTTAATTTTTCTAAAATACAACTTGAAACAAACTATGAAAATGAAAAGCGATTAAAGACATAATCATAATAAAAATATAATGAATAATGCTATAATAAAGACAAGTCGCAATATTCCAAAATCAATAATAGAAAAAATATCGAAACCGTATTTAGCAGGAGAAACTTTAGAATGTGGATTGAAAAGGGCAAGAGAATTAAATAAAAAGGGATTTGCATGTACTCTTGATTTATTGGGTGAAGAAATAACAAATAAGGATGAAACATTAAGAATTAAGAAAAATTATTTTGATTTGATTGAAGGAATTGCAGATTCAAAAATAGATAGTAATGTATCTTTGAAATTAACTTCAATTGGTTTAAAAATCGATAGTGAATTATGTTGGGCAAATTTAAAGGAAATATTAGATAAGGCAAAGAAAACGAATAATTTTGTAAGATTTGACATGGAAGATTCCAGTGTAACACAATCAACAATTGAAATGTATGAAAAAGCGAATATTTATTATAAAAATTGTGGAACAGTATTGCAAGCTTATTTACATAGAACTCAAAATGATATTAATGATTTTTATTTTAATGATCTTAAAAACATAAGATTGTGTAAGGGTTCTTATAGGGAATCGGGAAGAATAGCATATCAAGATTATAGGGTTATACGAGAAAATTATATTTCCTGTTCTAAGATGATGTTAAATTCAAATATTTATTCTTGTTTTGCAACACACGATGAATGGATAATAGACTTTATTTTAAAATATATTGAAGAGAATGAGATTCCCAAAACTTTATATGAATTCCAATCTTTAATTGGAGTACCAATAGAGGATAAATTACAAACTATTGTTAACAATGGTCATAAAGTTCGTTATTATATACCATACGGTTCTAATTGGTATGAATATTCATTAAGAAGAGTTCAAGAAAATCCTGATGTATGGAAGAATATACTTTCTTCTCAAATTTTCAGACAAATAAGAAATTGAGTGCGTTTATAAAACAATAGATAAAATCAATATGTAATATAACATGGCGGAAGAAGTAAATGAAGTTGATATGCAAACAAAAGCAGCATCAGTACAAACTGATGAGGTAACAGAAACTGTTGAAACAAAAGTCGAGACAGTTACTGCTGACGTTGGAACAAGAATGCTTGGCCAAGTAAAATGGTTCAACCCTAAGGCAGGTTATGGATTTATTACTTACAAACATGAAGATGCTTCACATGATATTTTTGTACATCATACCTGTATTAAATATACATCGGCTCCTGGAACATTTCGTAATCTTGTAGATGGTGAATATGTTGAATTCACAATTACAAATGGTTCGGCAGGTAAACAAGCCGGTGATGTAACAGGTGTTAATGGGGGAGCTCTATTAACAGAAATCCGTAATAATAGAAAAAAAAATGTGGCTCAGAGTAATTAATTATTAAATGAGTAAGTCTATTATTCCTCATTATTCTGAGTTAAATAAAATATTAGACACAAATCAAATATTAATTTATAAAAAAATTTACAATGAAACTATACATAAATTACCAATTGGCTATAAAGTTTTTTCTAAATTAAAAGGACTTAATTCGAAATTTTTTAAAAAGAAACCATTAGAAGTTTTGAAATGCAGTGAAAATAATGTCGTTCTTGTCAATAAAAACAAAGTTTACAAATTATTATTCAAAAATTGCAATGACTTTAAAACTGAGGTGTACTTTTCTCATTTGTTTTACAGAGAAGAAGTCAAATCTTATTCTATTTACAAAGGATGTATAATGGTTTTACCTAAATATGGTCCTAGTTTGTATGACATAATTTCTGAAAATATAAAAATAGATATTGAGAAACTTAGAAAATGTTTAATAAGACAAATAATTAATTTTCATTGTCTTAATATTGTCCATCATGATATTAAACCATCAAATATAGTGAAAAATACTAGTAGTATAGGAGATAAATGGAAAATTATTGATTATGGTTTATCATTTCCTATGAATGGGTTTTACAGTAATCAATTATCTTTTAATAGAGGAACAAAAAAATATAATGTTCCTAATTTCGTAGATGAAATAGAATTCGATGATCGTATTTTTTTCTTATACATGAAAGACTGGTATGGATTATCTAAAACTTTGCAAGATTTGAATTATAATTGTGATATAGCTATTTTAATTGATTCAATGAATATTGATCACATCAGGAAAAAAATACGCTCTATTGTTCTTGAAAATAACGAAGGTGTTCCTAACTATCTGATTAATTAAACAATAAAACCCCAACCTGTATTACTTTCAATATTGATTTAGTGTTGTAAAAAATCCTAAGTTATATTGTTTGATAAACTAATGAGTGTGTCTCTGCTTTTTTATAGTAACTATTGCCAACATTGTAAGCAAATTGTTAATGAAATTAACAAAACTCCAATGAGAAATTCTGTACGATATGTGTGTATTGATACACAAGCCGTTAGAACCAGATTACCTGAATATATTTCATCTGTACCATCTCTAGTTGTTGGAACAACAAATCAAATTTATGTCGGCAATCAGATTTTAGGATGGTTGAAAATGTCATCTTCATCACAAAATCAAAAAAAACAAAATAAACCCATTCAAACTGTTCAAGAAGTACCTAGAAAAGAAACAATTAATAAACCTGTTGAACCTGATGCATGGCATAATTCTGAAATGAATGCCTTTTCTGATGGTTATTCCTTTTTAGGAACAGATACTTCCGCAGAAGGTAATGGTGGTTTGTCAATGATTCATAATTTTGAAACTATTTCAGGACAAGGAGCCAGTGTTCCCGGTGTTTTAAATGCTCCTGGAGGTGCTCCTTCAAGGGCTTCAATGCCAATAACTTATGATAATGCGATTAACAATACAAGTAATGTATCATCATATGGCTCTATACAAACAAGTGCTAAATCGGAAGAATTAAATAAACAAATGGAACAAATGTTATCACGAAGAGAACTTGATGTACCCAATCAACCTCGTCGTATTTAAATTCCTGTATAATTGAATGGTGTTACTTCTTTTAATTCATTTTTTAAATTAAGTTCTATATCTAGTTTATCAATAAAATCGTGTATATGAGATTTAGTTATTCTATTATTTGTTCTAGTTAAATCTTTTAAAATTTCATAAGGATTTGCATAACCTTCTCTTCTTAAAATTGTTTGTATTGCCTCTGAAATTATAACCCAATTAGATTCCAAATCTGACATTATTTTTTCTTCATTAATAATCAATTTTTCTAAACCCCTTATTGTTGACTTAATTGAAATTAAAGTATGTGAAAATGGGACGCCAATATTTCTTAATACTGTACTATCAGTCAAATCTCGCTGTAATCTTGATATTGGAAGTTTTGTTGATAAATGAGATAAAATTGCATTCGCTATTCCCAAATTTCCTTCAGAATTTTCAAAGTCTATTGGGTTTACTTTATGAGGCATAGCGGATGAACCAATTTCTCCATCTTTTAATTTTTGTTTAAAGTAATCCATTGATATATAAGTCCACATATCACGATCTAAATCTATAATTATTGTATTTATTCTCCTCATATTATCAAATAAAGCTGCCATAAAATCATAATGTTCTATCTGTGTTGTAGGAAATGAGTGGTTTAACTCTAATCTTTTTAGGAATGTTTCTGCAAAATTTTTCCAATCAATATTGGGATAAGCTATTTTGTGAGCATTAAAATTTCCTGTTGCACCACCAAATTTAGCAGAATTCGGGATTCTACCAATTTCATTAACTTGATTAATGATTCTCTCAATAAACACACTTATTTCTTTACCGAGACGTGTAGGAGAAGCGGGTTGTCCATGAGTTCTAGCCAAAAGAGGGACTTTTGACCATTCATTCGATAATTTTATAAGACAATTTAACATTTTGTCAATCTCGGGCAAATATACTTTTATTAAAGCGTCCTTAATACTCAAAGGAATTGCTGTGTTATTAATATCTTGCGATGTTAGACCAAAGTGAATGAATTCTTTATATGAACTTAAACCCAATAATAGAAATATATCCTTTAGATAGTATTCTATTGCCTTTACATCGTGATTAGTTTTCTTTTCGATATTTTTGATTTTTATAGCTTGCGAAGAATTAAATAATTTATAAATGTTTCTCAAATCTGAATATCTATCTTTAGGAAAATCTCTTAAATGAGTAAGAGGTAATTCACATAATTCAATAAAATATTCTATTTCAACTATTAATCTATATTTCATCAAACTTTTCTCTGAAAAATATGCACTAAGTTCTCTAGTTTTATTATGATATCTTCCATCTATTGGTGATATTGAATTAAGACTATAATTTATTTCATCCATAATTAAAGAAAAAATGTAAATTCCTTAAATTGATCACAGTTGTGTTGTATCAGAATAAGATTTTGAATTATAATTTGCATACTTAAGTTTAATTAATAATGAATTCCAACAATTTTTAACTATGTCTTTAATAGACCATGAGTTACTTACCGAATTATCCAACAAAGGACCCTTATAGTCTAATTCATCTTCGTCTTCATTTTCTTCCTGCTCGCTTAAAAGTTGTGTAAATTTTGTCATTATTACAATATCTCTTTTTATTATGATAAGGTCTGATGAGTTTAAGTTGGCTTCAATAGGACTTAACCATAAACAGATTACTAGTGTATTGAGTAGAATCAGTGGTTCTGCTGTTGATGATTTTATACATAAATGGAATCAGGAAAAAATGCTAGGTAATTTACAATCAAACAATAATGTAGAAAGAGGACTATATGAAGCAAGAAGAAACGAACACAATAATTATGAAAGAACACAAGAGTTAAGAGTTAATTATTCTAATGATTCAAATTCTCATCTCAATTATATGCCTCGAATGTTACCAAATAGAACAGAGAAAATTTCTTCAGAAGAAATGCAGAAAAAATATCAAGAACAAACACAAAGTCGTACTAACCCCTCAGCAAATCTTGATATTATGTCATCTCAGTTATTTGGAAAACCTCCACAAAATGGTTATAGTGCTGAATACTTGCATAAAAAATATAAACAACTAGCTGTTTCTTTACATCCAGATAAAAGAGGAGGAGATGCTTCAGCTTTTAATATGTTAACAACCTGCTATAATTATTTAAAAAGTAATTTACCTGAAATTGCAACATTTGAAGAAACATCTCAGTTTCAACCTAGAAGACCTGTTGCTGTCCCACCTCCCGATTCATTATTTGAATCAAAATTTGATCCTTCTGTTTTTAATGAATATTATACCAAAAATGCTTTTCAAGAAAAAACAGAAGGTTATGGTAATTGGCTAAAAGATCAACCCGATATAAAACAACCTCAAAGACCTTCCGAATCTAATTTTAATTCAGTTTATGAAAATCAGAAAAAAGAAATGATGAGAAATTTAGATCCAAGTCGTCTTCAATTAATAAAATCTAAAGAAGTTCCCGACGAAATAAATAATAGAAATTTTGCTGGAGGTTCCTTACTTGGCGGTGACGGAGAAATTGATGATTTTACCGGTGAAACAGCGAATGGAACTAAATATACTGATGTTAGAAGAGCATTAGAAATAACTCATTTAACTTATGATAACGAACCTATAATAGAAGGAAATGTTGCTAAAGATTTTGCTACAGCTAAACAGAATCATGGTGTTCAACCAACTCAATTTAGTGAAGCAGAACTTAATGCATATCAAGAAACAAAACTCAAAAAACAAGAAGAAGAGGAAAATCGTCGTTATAGATTACGACAATATGATGAAGACATTGATCATCATTTTAAACAAACACACCATAATCGTTTAACAATGTGAGTTTATTAAAAATTATGCATTAAAAGGGATATTCATAATCATCCCAACTAACATCTTTCTCTATCTTTCTCATAACTAGAGGCGCCGGCTTGCCAGTTTCTTTTTTAAATATCTCCTCTAGACGCGTAATCGCATCTTCTTGTGCGTAAACTGTTAATAGTAATCGTAAAATTTCATCACTCTCGAGTAATGTGTTCCACTCGTTTGGCGGCTTGTGGGCTAAATAAGTACACATAAATGCATACTTATCAGTTACTTCATCTACAGTGATAACTGTGTTTAATAAATCCTTATTTTCTGGTTCTGTGGGCGCCATTATAAAATTTACCGTATATTACTGTATTACAAATACTGGGTATCATTTTTATTGATTTAATATAAAAATGATTTAGCGTATTAGATAGTATATAATTACTATGGAATTAGCGGTTCCGTATCTTGATTATAAGAAAATTACATCTAAGGATGAACTATTACAATACCAAGAATACGCAAAAGAATGTATGGAGAAAGGAATACATCCAATTTACGGTGAACCCATATACAAACATGACGCACCACTAGTAATGCTTGATGAAAATGGTGTTAGAATGGAAATGAAGTTTGACTACTTAATTACAAAATCAAAGGGGATTAAAAAGTTGTCTAAGAGTGGAAAATATATTACAGTTATTGGAAGAAAAAGAGATAAAAGTGTGAATATAACTGTAAAGAAAGATGGGGAATTTATTCGCAAAAAGAAGCAAATAGGAACACTTAGATTGTGGTCTTTCTTCCCTCACTTAGACTGGTCTCACTGTTTCGATAAAGATGCGGATCCAACTTTAGAGCATATTATGGCTTGCGTAGAAGAAGAACATTATGCATTATTGGAAATTATTCCGAGAGGAGAAAATAGTCGTCGCTCATCCTTAAATAAAAACAGTCAAAGCGCGCAAAAGAAAAGACAAAATACATTGTCCAAACCTATGAATGTTTACAAAGAGGGGAAATTCATTTTCACCTGTATTAATGGTAAAGATGCCAGAAAAAAATTCCTTGAAATTGAAAAGTTAAATACAAAATTCACATATTTTGCTAAATACATCAAAAAAGAAATGAAGTATATGGGTTTATACACATTCAGTTGGATAATAGATGATAATCCTGATGCGGATTTTTATAAAGATGAAAAATGGCTTTTGGAGAGTGGCTCTACTATCTGTCAAGAAGATGAAATTAAACGACTTATAGGGCATCTCCCAAGGGATATATCTACAAAGGGTCGAATTAAAGACAATAAAGGGCGTATTATAAATGGATGGATTAAGAGAACTCATAATAAGACGAGAATGTATCATAGTTATAGTGTGGCGCTATTTATTCATTTAGCATTTTCAAACAGGAAAATTGATAGAGAAAAGGGCGAGATGATTTGTCACAAAGATGGAAAAGAACTACATCCAGAAGTGTATTTAAAGGATGGGACTTATTCTAATGCTTTGGGAACGTTTTATATTGGAACTCCGGATGATAATGCGAGAGATACACAATATTGTAAAGAAAGAGTAGCCGCTCAAAAGCCTATGAATGAATTTATTGTTAAAAAGGATGATATTGAAATAGGAAGATATTTTTGCATCCCTTCTTGTGCCAGAGAATTAACAGAAAAATATGGAATTGAAAATATTGATAGATCCTGTATTAGGAAATGTTTGAAAAAAATAGGAACAGCCAAGACATTCTATGGATTTACTTGTGAATATGTAATCCCTAGATGAGAATTATATATTGGATTAAGGTAATGATTGACCAAATTAAGTGTGCAAAAAAGGGTTCAAACAAATATGGTATCCCTCTTTTTGTCAATCAGTGGCTCCCCGAAATGGAACGATACGCCTTAGATTATGTTGGTATGGGTGATATAATCGGTTCTACAAGTAATAAAAGGGCAAAAAAAACTACTATAGGATATAATAAATTTGTTCCTCTTGGTTCAAAATGTGGTATTACAAGTGATGCAGGTTGTAGAGGTGAAGAAAAACATGCATATCTTAAAGCTTATCCACTTGGTTATTTACCTATATGTAAAAATAAAGAAACTGTTGGCAAATATGATATACTTGGTGGTACGGGTTTATTGGGTTCTATACAAGAGGACTTATATAACTTAAATGTAGGAGATTCAATGGCTGGTCTTTTTGGTTCTGGACCATTAGCATCTGATGATTGCATGAAGGTTAGACTACCTGTTGGCGATAGAATGCTCCGTTGGAAAGAGTCAACAAAAGAAGAGGTTGAAGATAGAGGATATGGTTGGTACACTGAGAAAAAATGTGTCCCTAGAGGACCAACTGTTAATAAAAAATATGGGGGTCAAACATTTAGTATTCCTTACTCAGAATCAAAGTGTACTACCGAGAATTTTACAAATCAAAAGAATATTGAAGATGAGGATAAGTTTCTAATAAAATTGCTGATTATATTGCTAGTTTTACTTATGGCACTTTATATTATCCATAAAATATTTGTAAAAAAGAAAAAATATGGTAATGTCGTAGGATACTTACCTATGTATGAAGTAATAAATAGATTAAAAAAGAAATTGAATAGAGGAATCTAAACTACAACATAGTTTTAAAAATAAATAATTTAATTATTAATGCCTGGTCAATTGAAAACTAGAAAAAAGGGGAAGATATGTGTTGCTTGTCATTCAGATAGTGATGGTAAAATTAGTAAAGACGCTAAATGGGTTAAGGAACTAAATAAACTAAATGGAAGAATGGGTGCTCCTATTCACACTGAAAGATTTAATTATTTAAAGATGGCTAATTTTCCTGAAACTATTCCGGCTTTAGCAGATATGGAGGTAACTATAGATGCAAAAGATTTTAAATATAATAAAATTGTATTTTTTGCAGCTGATTCAATGTCAGTCTTAGATGCAGCGAATAATAATATTAATACTGCAGAAAAAGCATACAATAATTACATGAATTCAGGTGTAGCGGTTAAAAAGAATAACAAATTTGTAATAAGATTACGTTCACCTCAACCATATTTATCGGATGGTATTATGTATCAACGTCATCTTCATTTTTTCCCATGTGATTTTCCTACTAAATTATACACTAAATCCTGTGTTCCTGATCACGAAACAGTAAAACCAATTTTTAATACTCAGAAATGCGTAGATATTCCTTCAATGTTTTTATGTTTTGAAAGGGCTCTAATGTGCAAACATGAGGGTGTTTTATGTGTAAATGCATTAAAAGAAGAGGATGGAAATGTATTTAAAAATGATTTCCACATACATTATGAACTATCAACTAAACTAATAGAAGAAAAACTTAAACTCATTCCAAAACACAAACCAATATTGGTTTATTGTTATAAAGTAGAATGTAATGCAGCTTCAAAACTTATGAAAAAACTTGTTGATTTAGGTTACAATAATCTTTTTTATTTCCCAGGTGGAGTTCTTGAGAAGAATGAAAAGATAAAATTTTTAATCTAAACCCATTTTTTTCTTAAATTTTGGTGTAAATTCGTATTATTACCTCTTAATAATGCTAACCACAAAGAAACATTACCTGAGCCTATTATAATGCTATGACATTTACAAAGTAACATTACAGATGCTACCATATATAAACCATGTTCTTGGTTTCTACCTTTATGACCTTGAGGAGCATCAAGTTCGGTAAATCCAGGTTTAGGAGGAGGTTGTTTGTACATAGTTTCTCTTATTTCGGTTATTATAACAATATCTTCAAATGTTTCTCTGGCTAATTTTTCAAAACTAGTATTATCTGACATAACAATAACTTTTTTACTAGGATTTTCACTTAAAACTTCCTTAGTTTTTTTTATGAAAGATTCGGGTGTATCTATTGGTGTTTCTGATTTCTTATCACCACTACGATAATATACACATATAAATTTATCACTATCAAAATTATATTTTACTGTTAAATCATTCATCAATTCTTTTACTTTATTACTTGGTTTATAATAATAATCTACAAATGGAGAATAAGAATCAAATGGAAAATCTTTATAAACGAGATACTGATGATTAAAATGAAAACTCTTTAGATTTTGGTAGTCAAAATTAAAAGGACCACTAGGTTCTTCAAAAAATATATTTGTTATATCCTTATTTTTATCATCCCCCTTTTTGTAGTGAGAAAATCCCAAAGTACAATCAATTATTTCAGGAAGTTCTTTGTAAAGTTTATAATAATAAATAATATTATCTAACTTAACACTACACCAAGAAAAGAAACCTCCTCCTAAACAAATTGTAAGTTTCTTATTCTGTTTATCAGCTCTAAAGTAGCCCATTATTCTAGGTTTTATTTTAATTAACGCAATTTTTATTTAAATATAAATAAATTAACTATATTAAATGTGTGATCATCCAAAAGAAAAATTGTTTCAAAAACTTAGAGAGGATCTAGAAAATGAACCCCCAATATTAGATAATATGAATAAATTATTAGTTCAATTTGTTGAAGGTTTATGTCGTTTTTGTCCTTCTAAAACAGAATTAAATGATAGAATTAGGAACTCGTTTCCTCCTGAGAGTCAAGGTATTGATCCAGAATATACAATCCTTATAATTCGTAAATTAATATTTTGGATAGAAAAGTTTCAATCTTATAGTGATGATTATAAAACTCAAAAAATGTTGCGAGAACTAAATCAAAATTATAGTAATGATGCTATTATTAATTTTTTAAGAGAATATTATGACCATACAGAAAAAGTTTATAAAGATTTATGGGAAGCTCGTCGTCGTTTAGTTAATGGTGAAAATGTTGTTCCACCTGAGCATAGAGTTCAAGGTGATAATGGAATTCCAAAAAATATGAGAACAGGAAGATAAATTATGTATAAAAATTTTATCTTATAAGATAATGGAAGCATTTGATATAGTTAAATATGCATTATCAATTATAATAGTATTTTTAACATTTCCTTTGGGTGATTTGTTTGTTAATTATTATAATGATTCTGTTGGTAAAGAAAGTCATAAAAGTAAATATAAAAATTTTTTAAGTTCAGGTTTAATTACTTTAGTTATTCGTTTTTTAACAATAATAGTTGGATTGGCAATAGCAATCAAATTATCTAGTATTCCATTAGTTTATTTTATCACATCCTTAGGTGTATTGGGTATTGTCTTACCACTTTCATTACAAAATCCATTACAAGATTTTGCATCAGGTATTTTATTAATTGCATTTGATAAAGTAAGAGTTGGGGATTTTATAAAGATAGGTGAGGAGGAATTAGAAGGAACAATTATGGATATTGGTGCTTTTTATAGTGAAATAAAAAATCCTATGACTAATGTGGTAACAGATGTGCCCAATACAGTTCTTTGGAGCGAATATATCGAATCAGTATACCGAAGTGATGATTACAAAATGAAAATGACACTTTTAATAAGTAATCGTAACGATATAAAAATGGTAGAAAGAATAATAAGAGATATTCTAAAAAAGGATAGTGATGTAATTGATGTAGAAATAACTTATACTACTAATGATCATCGTGGATTACATATAGACTTAGCTGTTATTATAGATACAAATGATTTTTTACCATTAAAAGCAAAATTATATAGAGATCTCAAAATAGGTTTACAAGAAAGAGGCGTAATATTTGTCGATGGTGCTAAACCAGTAAGTATTGGTTATGATAGTGAAAGTGTTTATCCTATTATTGTTGAAGAAACAGAAATTACAACTCAAAGTAGATTGGTAAATTAATTTGGATATGTTTTGTAGTTATTAATAAGTAACTATATTTAAGAATGTTAAATTATTTTACTACTTGGAATATAGGTATGGTAGCGTGTCCATATTTACGATTAAATCATTCCAAAGGATTAATTGCAACTTCAGCTTGTGTATCAATGGCAGGTTTAGCTATGTTAACTACTAATGTTAAGAATAAAAATAAATGGTTATGGAAAGAATATAGGATTGCTAGGTTAAATTACCTAATTCTAGAATGTTTTATGCATCAAGCCCCCTTGTATTATTTGATAATTAATAAGAATAGAACCGGTAATGCATTGGCTTCAGTAATTCCAGTGTCAATTTATTGTACATTTATTAATAATCCGTATAAATTAGCGGGCTATAAACTAAAAAATTATTATGGAATCGCGATGATTTTTATAGTTGCTCCAATTGTAAATGTAATGACAAGAAAATATAGTACTAAGAAATAAAATTTTACAGAACATAAACAGTTATTATTATATACTACTATACTAGTAATATGAGTTTTAAATGTGAATATTGTAATTACACAACTTCTAATAAAGGGAGTTATAGTAAACATCTAGAATCAAAAAAACACAATGATATGGTTTCTAAGTGTAAAACAGTTGTAATTGGTGAAGAAAATACATTAGAAAATAATTCTTCAAACAATTCTATTGTTGATAATGAAAAAATAAATGATGAAATTATGAAAGAAATAAGTATTTTAAAGAAAGAAAATGCTGATATAAGAGAGAATAGAAAAAAAGATAATGAATCAATGAAAGAAACATTTAGAGAATTAAAAAAAGAGATGAAGGAACTTAAAAAAATATGTACAGATTACAAGAAGATAAAAGAAACTTTAACAGAATTTAAAAAAGAAGTTAAAGAATTAAAAAAAGAATTTGTTGATTTCAAAAAAGAAACGGACCGTCGTGATACTAATCGTGTGGAAGAAAACTACTATAATATTACAATTGAACCATCACAACTAGAAATGTTAAAACATATGTAATAATTAAATGAATGAAAATATAAAAAAGATAGTTTTATGCATAACTATAATTTTTTGTTTTCTATTTAGTGGTTTAACTTTATTTTCAATGGGTATATCTCATTATGGAGAGACGCAACGAGAACCTATATGCACTTTTATAAGAATTTTTAGTTTCATCATACTTGGTTCACTTGTATATATAATTTATCCTGCATTGTTTTTTTTAGTTATTTACAATTTTGAATTGGGGTTTAAAGGATTTGCATATGCATTTAGTATTGGTTTCTTAATTCTTTTATTTTACTTTGTTGTGTGCGAAATAATAATAAGAAATGAAATAAAAACCGGAAATTATGTGCTTCCTCCTGATCCGAAATCTTACTCTTATGAGTCTGATGAGTACATAGCTCATAATAAAAAAACAAAAAAGGTAAAAAAAATTAAAAAACGACGAAAGCAAATATAGTTTCATTTGAGTAAAAAGAAAAATCTTATATTAAATTATATGAACGCTTTAAAAAACTTATTCACTCCAATTGGAAAGGAGTATTGTGACTGGTTCTACTACTTATCTGTGTTGTTCTTTTTAATGTTTGTAGTTTCTTTAGTTGTAGTATTGATATTGATTTTTGATAAAAAACCCTTAACAGGAGTAGAGGTATTTGTTCTCTTAACACAACCCCTTATATTGTACTTTGTAAATAGATTGTATTATTCTATGTGTATAAGTTCACTTTCAAAGTAAACTTAATAAACTATAAAATACATTAATTATATTAGTAATGACATAAAATATAATAATATTAACAATGATATGTCAAACAATAAGGATCTAATTGGGTTCATGATCCCCAAATTTTGGATTTTTTCAAAATTGATGATTTTTTATAAAAGGGGGGGTTAACTTATTTTTATTGAAATCAAAAAAATAAAAAATAAAAATAAATGTACCTTTGTTAGGTAAAAAATATTTCGAGCTTACCTATGTTGACCAGATAAATAGCAATAGGTCCACCCCTAAAAATGTCAAAAAGGGGAAAATACAAAATCTATGTTTAGAGAAAAAGTCAAATATCTCTCTAATCATAAAATTTGTGATCAAAAAAGGATGAAAAAAAAATGTGAACCAAAAAATTTTCCCCCCCTTTTTGAAAAAATGGACGATTTTGAAAAAATCCAAAATTTGGGGATCATGGTACCACCTTTAGCCATATATAAAAACACTTGAAATAAGTAATATAATGGATAAAGGAATGAAATACGTTTGTAATTATTGTAAATATGAGACTAATCACAAGCGTGATTATAATAGACATTTAGAAACTAAAAGACATAAAGAATTAGTGAGTAGATGCACAAATTTAATAGAAGATGAAAAATCAACAAGTAGAGTTATAGCAATTGTTAGTACAAGAATTGAGGTATTGGAAAAACAAAATAGTTCTATATTAGAAAAATTTGAAAAATTTAAGGAAGAATATGAATTACTTCTAGAAAAGAACAGTGAATTAAGTAAAAACAACAATGAATTAAGAAGAAATAATATTGAAATTAATAAAATGTGTAATGAAAATCTTAAGACAAATAAAGAGTTATCAGAAAAAGTTAACAAATTAGAGAAAGAAATTCGCAAATCGAATAAAATTCTGAACAATACAGGTGTAATAATGAATGGTGATGGTAATTATATAAATAATAATATTCAATTGAATTTAACAAGATATGGTTTAGAATCATACCCGGATGATAGAAGAGCTTTAACTAATGCAGTAGCAGGAGTACATACAGCAATACCTAATTTAGTAAAGTTAAAACATTTTGATCCCAGACACCCAGAGAACAATAATATTATGATTCCAAATAAGAAGGAGAATAAAATAAAAGTATTTAACGGTAAAATATGGGAAACTAGAAACAAACAAACAACAATAGAGGATATATTTCTTGATTTTCCAAATTTTATGGATTCAGAAATAGGTGAATGTATTTATGCAAGTCAGAGTGCTTTAATACGGGTAAAATTAGATAAATTAAGAGATTTGTGTAATAAAGTTCATAGAGGTGATAGTTTGACTAGAGATGAAACAAAAGAGGTGGGATCCTCTAGAGTCGACCTGCA
>JGI24921J38492_100019_pt1 | contig 30467 bp, 32 predicted proteins | sample LinPFosmplate9_FD_38492 | JGI IMG/M metagenome (IMG submission 38492)
GCAGGTCGACTCTAGAGGATCCCATCTAGTATCTTGAAAACTTGATCTTCATAGCTTTTTGCGTTTTCTAGTATTTCCTTTTTGGTGAGTGGCTTTCGAGTTACATTTTTACCGCTTGGATCACCAATCATTCCAGTAAAGTCACCAATCAAGAAAATGATCTCATGACCAAGATCTTGTAGTTGTCTCATCTTGTTAATGACAACTGTATGCCCAAGGTGCAAGTCTGGCGCGGTTGGATCAAAACCCACCTTGATTCTTAGAGGTTTATTTTTTTGAAGCTTTTTCTTGAGTTCATCAAGGGGCAATATTTCATCTGCACCTCTCTCAATAATAGCTAATGCGTCTTGAATTGTCATAATTATGTCACTCTATGGTCTCGTATGTCCGTCACCTAAGACGATATATTTTTGTGAAGTGAGGCCTTCAAGTCCAACAGGACCACGTACATGAAATTTATCTGTACTAATTCCAATCTCAGCACCTAGACCATACTCAAATCCATCAGCAAATCCTGTCGATGCGTTAACCATCACTGAGGATGAGTCTACTTCGGCTAGAAATTTTCTTGCTTTTGTTTTGTTTTCTGTAACGATTGTGTCCGTATGAGCAGACCCATATTGCTCGATGTGAGAGATAGCTTCATCCAATGAACTCACAAATCTTATTGATAAAATTGGAGCAAGGTACTCCTCACTCCAGTCATCTTCTGTGGCTGCAATGATTTTATTTGAACGTTTCTGAGCCTCTTGACAACCACGTAATTCCACTCCTTCTTCAACATATAAGTCAACCAGTTGTTCAAATGTATCAGAATCCAAATCCTGATGAACTAGAAGTGTTTCGGTGGCATTACAGACGCCATATCGTCGGGTTTTTCCATTAAAGGCTACATTTATAGCTTTCTGAGAGTCAGCTTCTTTGTCTAGATAGGTATGACATACACCGTGAAGGTGTTTAATGACAGGCATCCTAGCATTAGCACTCACATTCTCAATTAAGCTTTTGCCGCCCCTGGGTATGATAGCGTCAACATAATCACTAGCTTGAACAAGTCTTGTCACTGCCTCGCGGTCAGTGATGTCGATTAATTGCACTGCGTCAGAATTGATGCCGGCCTCATTTAATCCATCTTTAATACACTCATGTAAAGCCCGGTTTGAGTTTATTGCTTCCGAACCGCCCCGTAAAATTACTGCGTTACCTGATTTGAAACACAGAACTGCTGCATCGATAGTGACATTTGGACGAGACTCATAGATTATTCCCATAACACCTATTGGTACTCTCATTTTGCCGACCTGAATACCACTAGGGCGATACTCTAAGTCGGTTATCTCACCGATTGGATCAGGAAGAGAAGCAACTTGCTCTAAACCTTCAACAATGTCATTAATTCTTTCGGGGTTGAGCATTAAACGATCTAAGAGGGCATCATCTAAGTCGTTGCTTTTCGCTTGAGCTAAATCCTTTTTATTGGCATCAAGTATCGCTTTTTGGTTTTTCCGGATATTACTGGCAATGTTATGCAAAACGACATTTTTTGTCTCAGTATCTACAGTGCGCAAGGAACGAGAGGCTTTTTTTGCCTTCTGTCCAAGATTCAAAATTAGTTCGGCTATTGGGTCCATTGCGTTTTCCCTGACAAAGTGATAAGAACACTTTGCAATTCGTCATAAACGTTGAGATTATCCATACCTTTGAGTGAGCGGTCAATACGCCCGAGTGACAATAGCAATTTTTGTAGTTGTTGATAGGAATGTTTTTTGAGGGCATTTGAAATCAAAGGTTTTCTTTTTTGCCATACCCGGTGTGTTGCGAGTATAGCCTCAATTGATTCATTGTGTTTCAGTTCGACAGACATTGTAGCCAAAGATTTTAACTCGCGGTACAGAGATGAAATAATAATCACTGGTGGTGTCGATTCATCAACAAGTGAGTTGAATATTTTGTTAACTTTTGTTGAATCACCTTTGAGTGCAGCATCAATCAATCCAAAGACCGAATAATGGGACTGTTGGTCGATTTGATTGAGGAATTCATTAGCATTAATATGACCATTAGGATAGGCGATTTGGAGTTTTTGTATTTCCTGCATAGAAGCTAAAAGGTTGCCTTCTGTGCAATAAGCGATTGCCTCAGCTACTTCGTTATTAGTTTTAAGACCTAACTGAGTCATTTGGTTAATAATCCAACCAACGAGATGTTCATTTTGCACCTCCCAATGTTGAATGATGGCACCCTTTTTATCTAAAGCTTTAAACCACTTACTTTTTTGCTGGTTCATGTCTAGTTTGCCTGTAGAGATAATGAGTAAAACATCATCCGGTAGACTGTCAACTAATTCTGTTAATGCTTTTGATCCTTTGATGCCAAGTTTTCCAGTGGTAAGGCGGCATTCAATGATACGCTTCTCTGTAAAAAGTGATGGGCTTGCCATCTCACTATTAATAGTGTCCCAAGAGAACTGTCCGTCAATATCAAAACGAACGCGATCGCTAAAGCTATTCTCTTTTGCAGCTTCTTTAATTAGAGCTAAGCTTTCCTCAACCAATAGAATTTCTGGGCCAAAGACAAAATAGAGCGATTCCAAACCGTTTGAGAGGTGTTTTGAGAGCTGATCTGGCTTTATTTTCATGGGTTTTCTTAAGAAATTTGGGTCGAGTGGAAAAAATGAGCCAAGACGACATTAATTTTTGTAAGAATCATTATGTCATAATTGTAAAATAATTTGTCATCAAACCTTGAAAAATTGGCATCAAACCCTATATAAGTAATCATTAGGGTATATTTATCGTTCTACATTTAGGTTAAATTTTATATATGTATAAGAATATTTTACTATGGCTAGTATTGGGCAGTGTCCTTGCCTCTCTGTTTGGTCAATTTAAAGTTACTGATAATTCAAACGAGATTAGTTACTCTCAATTCATCCAAAGCGTCAAACAAGGAAACGTTTCCAGCGTCAAGATTGCGGGAAGTCAAATCAGCGGTGTAACTGCACTAGGCGAAGAATTTGACACCTATAGCCCTGGTGACTTGGGTTTGATGGGAGACCTGCTAAATAATGGCGTTTCTGTTCAGGCTACGCCACCAACAAAAGAGAGCTTCTTGAAGCAACTGATAATTTCACTAGCACCTATCTTGTTACTGATTGGCGTCATTATGTATACCATGCGTGGTGCTGGAGGCGCTATGGGTGGAAAGAATCCGATGTCATTCGGTAAATCAAAGGCACGTTTAATTACTAAGGACGAGTCACATGTCACCTTTGAGGATGTTGCAGGCGTTGATGAGGCAAAAGCAGAGGTCAGTGAATTAGTTGACTTCCTCTCTGACCCAAGCAAATTTACCGAAGTTGGTGGAAAGATTCCAAAAGGTGTTCTCATGATTGGACCACCCGGAACAGGTAAGACGTTACTGGCAAAAGCAGTGGCGGGTGAGGCTGACGTGCCATTCTTCTTTATTTCTGGTTCCGACTTTGTTGAAATGTTTGTTGGTGTTGGAGCATCTCGCGTACGTGACATGTTTGAGCAGGCCAAAAAAAATGCCCCCTGTATCATCTTTATTGATGAGATTGACGCAGTAGGTCGTCAGCGTGGAGCTGGTTTAGGTGGAGGACATGATGAGCGTGAACAAACGCTTAACCAGATGCTGGTTGAAATGGATGGTTTCGAAGGCACAGAGGGTGTTATCGTTGTTGCAGCAACTAACCGACCAGATGTACTTGATCCTGCGCTACTCAGAGCTGGAAGGTTTGATCGCACAGTCACCGTTGGTTTGCCTGATATAAAAGGGCGCGATGCTATTTTGAAGATACATATGAGGAAGCTGCCTGTTGCAAAAAATGTCAAATCAATGAATATAGCCAGAGGTACTCCAGGTTTTTCGGGTGCAGATCTAGCTAATTTAGCTAATGAAGCTGCTTTGATTGCGGCTGGAAAAAGTAAAAAACTAGTGGGAATGCAAGAATTTGAAAAAGCCAAAGACAAGATAATGATGGGCTCGGAACGTAAGAGCATGGTTATGGATGAAGCGGAAAAAGAAATGACTGCCTTTCATGAGGCTGGGCACGCAATAGTTGGACGTTTGGTTCCTGAACATGACCCGGTCTACAAGGTCAGCATTATTCCAAGAGGTATGGCTTTGGGTGTGACTATGTTTCTACCCGAAAAAGATAAATATAGTATTTCAAAGCGCAAAATTAATTCTCAAATTTCCTCATTATTTGGTGGCCGAATTGCAGAAGAGCTTGTCTATGGTAAAGACGCTGTAACAACGGGCGCAAGTAATGACATAGAACGTGCCACTGAACTTGCCCATAAAATGGTCAAACTTTGGGGGATGTCTGATGTGATGGGTCCGTTGGCCTATGGTGAAGAAGAAGGTGAAGTGTTCCTAGGTCGACAGGTAACCAAACATAAGCACATTTCTGATGATACATTTAATAAAGTGGATTCTGAAATTCGTATAATTATTGATTCCAATTACGATATAGCTTACAAAATTCTTGAGGAAAACAGAGACATCCTAGACTCAATGGCTGCAGCTCTAGTCGAATTTGAGACTATTGACACGGGTCAGATTGATGACCTAATGGCTAGAAAACCAATGCGAGAGGCAGCTGAAGTTGTTGATTCTGAAGAGGTTTCGTCCGAGTTGGGAACCGGTAGTAAAACTAAAGATTCTAAACCGTCTTCAGGTGACAATCGAGGTGGTGACAGCAGTACTGAGCAGTTTGCATAGTTCGAAGTGAGCTCGATGGTCGACCAACCAATTATCATGGGTGTACTCAATACCACACCAGATTCATTTTCTGATGGTGGCTTATTTTTTGAAGCTCAAAGTGCAATTGATCAAGCTGTTTTAATGGTTGAACAAGGAGCTGATATTATTGACATTGGCGGAGAATCAACTCGACCAGGTGCACCTGAGGTAAGTGCTGAAGATGAGTTGAAGAGAGTTTTACCTGTCATTGAAGCTTTGAGTGGTAACATTGATGTACCAATATCGATTGATACCTCAAAACCCGTTGTGATGAGGGGAGCTTTCGATGCTGGTGCTAGTATTATTAATGACGTTTATGCTCTTCGCTCCGAGGGCGCCTTAGAAATGGCAGCTTCGTTGGGTGCAAAGGTATGTTTAATGCACATGCAAGGGAATCCAAGAACGATGCAAAAAAATCCGAAGTATGATGATGTTGTCAGTGATGTAAAATTTTTTTTTAAAGAACGACTTGAGGCATGTTCAGGTGTTGGTATTAAACTAGAGTCTATTACCCTTGACCCAGGATTTGGCTTCGGGAAGAACCTAGCTCATAATATAGCATTGTTAAAAAATCTGGCTGAATTTCATGAATTTGGAGTCTCTATTTTGGCTGGTCTTTCAAGGAAATCAATGATTGGTTCATTGTTAGGAGACAAAGAAGTTGACTCAAGAATGATTGGCAGCGTGACTGCTGCATTGATTGCAGTAGAGAATGGCGCCAACATTATTAGAGCTCATGACGTTGCTGAGACTAAAGACGCACTTACGGTTTGGCAACAAATCAAGCATTTTAGGGAGTAATTTTTGGAAAAATTCTTTGGTACTGATGGTATAAGAGGAGTAGTTGGCAAGCCACCTATTACGGCGGATTTTTTGTTGAAAGTTGGCTGGGCAGTAGGCTCTGTTTTGGTTGAGGAAGGCCCTAAAAGCTCTGCAGGTATTTCTTCAACTTTTTCTTCTACCGTAGTTTCTGTGGTTATTGGTAAGGACACTCGCGTTTCAGGTTATTTGTTTGAAGCCGCCCTCGAGGCGGGTTTTTTGTCTGCAGGGGTGAATGTAGCAATGTTAGGCCCGATGCCTTCGCCGGCGATTGCCTATTTAACCAAAGCTTATGGTGCAAGTGCAGGAGTTGTAATCAGTGCTTCTCATAATCACTTTGAAGATAATGGCGTTAAGTTTTTCTCAAATCAAGGTGTAAAGCTAAGCGATAAAACTCAGAGAGCCATTGAGAAAAAAATTTCTACTCCGATGGTTAGTGTTGATTCAGCTCATATTGGTAAAGCATTCAGGCATGAACAGGGTCTAGGTAGATATATTGAATTTTGTAAATCAACTTTCGATCAAATTTGTAATCTTTCTAATTTAACTATTGTTATTGATTGTGCCAACGGCGCAACTTACAATATTGCACCATATGTGTTCGAAGAGTTGGGTGCCAAGGTGATTACGATTAATAACCAGCCTGATGGATACAACATTAACCATAATTGCGGCGCAACTGATACAGTACATTTACAACAAGAAGTTTTAAAGCACGAAGCAGACTTAGGTATCGCTTTTGATGGTGATGGTGATCGCTTGATAATGGTTGACCATACTGGCGAGAAGGTTGATGGAGATGAGCTAGTCTTTATCCTTGCCAAGGCATGGAAAAAAAATGGTACTCTTAAATCAAGTGTAGTGGTTGGAACGAAAATGTCCAATTTGGGAATGCGTGAAGCGTTGTCAGATTTAAGTATCAAATTTATTGAATCTGATGTGGGTGACAGATATGTAATGGAGCAATTGTTGCTAAACAATGCTATCCTCGGAGGTGAAGCCTCTGGACACATTATTTGTCTTAATAAATCTATCTCGGGTGACGGCATTATTGCTGCATTACAAGTTTTAGATGTTATCCTTAAATCCAATCAATCTTTGCACGACCTCAAAAAGGAAATGACTAAGTATCCCCAGGTACTCATTAATATTGAAACGAATGGCAAGTTGGACTTGGAAAATCACGAAAATCTTAATCAGGCCCTATCAATTATTAAAGGTGAACTTGCAGACAAAGGTCGCGTGCTTATCAGGGAGTCAGGTACTGAGCCCCTAGTTAGAGTTATGGTTGAAAGCGTCGATTTAGATTTAGCGAATAAAAGTGCAAATCAGTTAGCAGAAGCTCTGCAATCAATTTAATCACAATCATAATTTAAATATAATATCGTTTTTATCAAAACGATATAAGGCCTTCCAGAGGAAAATATGAGTTTTACAGCATTAGAGTTAGGACTAGTTGCTTTAATTTTTTCCTGGTCAGGTTTCGTAAGAACGGGGCTTGGTTTTGGTGGCGCAGCTTTGGGGCTACCTTTAATGATTCTTGTTGGTGGATCTCCGATTGACTGGTTACCAATCATTGGGATTCATTTATTTATTTTTTCAGGTATTGCCCTCTCTAAGGAATTGAAGAATGTTGATTGGAAGTATTTAAAGAGCTCATTACCCTGGATTTTGCCTGCAAAATTATTAGGTGTCATTGGCCTGATAAACCTTCCGGCAGATGTGATGACTGTGATTGTTTACCTGATCACTAGCTTTTATGCTTTCACCTGGATCCTTGATCGTCCAATCAAATCTCAGAAAAATTGGGTTGACAATTTATTATTATTCTTAGGTGGATATATATCTGGAACTTCTTTAACCGGGGCTCCATTAATAGTGGCAGTTTATATGCGCCACATTGTGAAGGAGCAGTTACGAAATACACTATTTGTTTTATGGATTTTCCTAGTTGCAATTAAGATGAGCGCATTTATAGTGGTTGGGGTTTATATTGACTGGCGTTTTGCTTTAATGTTAATTCCAGCAGTAGCTATTGGACATTACGTTGGACTCAAAGCTCACGATAAAATTATGGAAAATAATGATCGATTCAAGAGATGGTTAGGAGGAGTGTTGCTGTCAGTTTGTGCTGTTGGCTTTATAAGGATTATTATTATTTAATCTTAACTTCTTAGAGTTTATTCAATTAAACCAAGAGGTATTTCAGTGGTATGTTTAATTTCTTCAATAGCGAAATGTGAGGTCACTTTAGCAAATTGAACTTTATCAATTAAACGTTTATAAAAGCTGTCATAGCTTTCAATATCACTAAGAACAACTTTTAATTGGTAGTCAATTTCACCGCTCATTCGGTAACACTCTGCAACTTCAGGAATCTGTTGGATAGTTTCGTCAAAAATTCTGATTTTTTCTTGATCATGTGTATTTAATGTCACAAAAACCATTGTCGTGACGTTTAATCCAATTTTTTTGCGGTCAACTAAAGAAACAGTTTTACTGATATAGCCAAGATTTTTTAATTGATTGATGCGCTTCCAGCAAGGCGTAGTTGATAAGTGCACTTCAGCTGAGAGTTGTTGAATAGTCATTTCTGCATTATGTTGCAGCAGTTCTAGCAGTTTGACATTTATTGCATCCATAATCTAATCCAAAAATAGGTAAAAATATAATATTTTGCTACAATTAAGCATTTTAACAGTAAATAAGCATTATTTTTTCTATAAATATTAAAATAATAGAATATATTACTATAATATTTCAATATCTATATATAGAAGTAATAACATGTATCAATATAGCACTGAAGATAGTAAATTTTTAGTTGAAAGAGTGGATCAATTTGAGAAGCAATTAAAACGCCATTTAGATGGTGATTTGGATGCTGCTAAATTTAGAAGCCTTAGATTGAGAAACGGACTTTATATGGAATTGCATGCTCATATGTTGAGGGTTGCTATTCCATACGGCACTTTAAACACAACTCAACTTAGAGCGCTCGCCGATGTAGCCGATAAGTATGATCGTGGTTTTGGTCATTTCACGACTCGTCAAAATATCCAATATAATTGGATTGAGTTGTCTGAGATCGCCAATCTTCTTCGTGAATTATCAAGTGTAGGTCTTCACGCTATTCAGACTAGTGGTAAAGCAACAAGGAACATTACAGCTGACCCATTATCTGGCCTGACGGAGGGAGAGATTGCTGATGCCAGACCTTATTGCGAACTGATTCGTCGATGGTTTAATTTACATCCAGAATTTTCTTGGCTACCTGGTAAATTCAAGATTGCTATTAATGGCGCAAAGTTTGATGAGACAGCACTTAGAATTCATGACCTAGGATTGAGATTGGTTCGCAATAAAGAAGGTGAGCTCGGTTTTACTGTTTATGTTGGCGGAGGCTTGGGTGCAGCGGCAATGGTGGCTGCTGAAACAGCATCTTTTGTTCCTGTTGAGGATATCCTGAGTTACCTTGAATCTGCTATGAGAATATACAACTTAAAAGGCCGTCGAGATCATCTTAAAAAGTTACGAATCAAATTTTTAGTTCGTGAGCTTGGTGCAGAGGAATATTCCCGATTAGTTGATGAAGACTGGCAGCAAACCAGGGACGATCCCGATCTGAAGTTAAACTTAACTCATTTATCAGAACTTGAAAAAGATTTTGCTTTACCGATTAAACCATTGGCTCTAGATGGTTTTGAAGACAAAGTTGATTTTAATTACAGTATTTGGAAGAAAAACAATGTTCGGGCTCATAAAGTATCGGGTCACAGTATCGTCAACGTCTCGCTTACAAAACTTGGCGAAGCACCTGGCGATGCAACTTCAGAGCAGATGCGAATTTTGGCAGATTTAGCTGACCAATACAGTTATAGCGAGCTTAGAACAACAAAAAGGCAAACAATTGTTTTTCCTCATGTTCGAAAAGATCAGGTCTTTGATTTATGGCAGTCACTTGAAAAGTATGGATTAGCGAGTCCTCATCAGGGAACGCTTGCACAGATTGTGGCTTGTCCCGGCGGTGATTATTGTGATTTAGCAAAGGCCGTTTCTATTCCTATAGCAACAAGGGTGCAACAGCGTTTTGATGATATGGATAAATTGCTGGACATTGGCAACCTAAATATCAACATATCAGGTTGTGAAAACTCTTGTGCACATCATCATGTAGCTGATATAGGTTTACTAGGAATGCAAAAGAATGGAGAAGAGTATTATCAAATAACTGTTGCAGGTGAAACTCTTCATAAAACTGTTATTGGTAAAAAATTAGGCCCTTCTGTTAGTGGCGATAACGTAGTTGATGCAGTTGAAGATATTGTTAATGTTTACTTAGATAATCGTGAAGAGGAAGAAAAATTCACGGAAGTTTTCAAGCGTATCGGTATTAAGCCATTCAAGGAGAAGGTTTATGAGTGAGTCTATTGAACTAACCAATGTAGTAAATAACAAAAACGAAAATGTTGAGCTTGTCAGTGTCGAACAATGGATTGAAAACGTAGATGAATTATCAAAGTTAGGAGTTGGAGTATTCGTTAAGCCTTCAGATGACGTAAAACTGCTGCAAGACACTTTGAATGATATCGCTTTGATTGCACTAGACTTTAATAATTTCGATGATGGTAGAGGATACTCTCAGGCTTACTTGCTAAGCAAGAGGTGGCAGTATGCAGGTGAAATTATTGGCATAAATGCACACTTGGATCAATTACAATTCATGCTCAGATCTGGAGTGACTAGCTACAAACTTTTAGAAAGTTACGAGGGCGTTGATGTGCTCGACTACTCCAATGGATTCAGTATCTGCTATCAAGCAGCAGCAAACAATTCAGGCTTAAAAGAAAAGTTTTAATTTTTTGGCTAGTCTAAAGAAAATTTCTTATAAAAAGGAATTAATTTAGAGTAGAAATTGGACAGAACATTTAGTTTAAAATTGCGCTGATTATGAATGAGTACTTGTTAATCCTAGTTAGTACAATTTTGGTTAACAATTTTGTACTTGTAAAGTTTTTGGGACTTTGTCCTTTTATGGGTGTCTCCAAGAAAATGGATACAGCCATAGGTATGGGCTTTGCAACGACATTTGTCTTGACTTTGGCAAGTATTACTAGTTATCTCATTAATACTTATCTTTTAATTCCGTTTGAATTAGAGTACCTTAGAACAATCGCTTTTATCGTAACGATTGCTGCTGTTGTTGGTTTTACTGAATTAGTGGTTAATAAAACTTCACCAGTTTTGCACCAATCGTTGGGCGTTTTTTTGCCACTTATTACGACGAACTGTGCAGTGCTTGGCGTTGCTCTTTTGAATGTTGGAGCGAGTAATAGTTTTCTCCAGTCAGCAGTTTATGGGTTTGGTGCTGCTGTTGGTTTTTCTTTTGTCTTAGTGCTTTTTTCAGGTATTAGAGAACGTATTGAGTCAGCCGATGTTCCAAAAATCTTTCAAGGTGTTCCAATTGCACTGATTACTGCGGGCTTGATGTCTATGGCATTTATGGGCTTTATTGGATTAGTGTGATGTTAGATGCAATCTCAACTCTTTCTCTATTGGCGCTATTATTGGGTTTAGGCTTAGGTTATGCTGCAATCAGATACCAAGTGAAAGGCAACCCTTTGGTTGACCAAATCGATGCAATATTGCCACAAACGCAATGTGGCCAATGTGACTTCCCAGGTTGTCGTCCTTATGCAGAAGCAATAGCCAGTGGTGAGGCGGAAATTAATCAGTGTCCACCAGGTGGTCAAGAAGGTGTCGACGCTCTTGCGGAACTTTTAGGTGTTGATACATTGTCTTTAAATCAAGAGCATGGAGAAACCAAACCAAAGCGAGTTGCTGTGGTTGATGAAAAGGTTTGTATTGGTTGTACTTTATGTATTCAAGCTTGTCCAGTTGATGCTTTTGTGGGTTCCTCGAAGGTTATGACAACTGTTATCGCTGAAGAGTGTACTGGCTGTGATTTATGTTTGCCTGTGTGCCCTGTAGATTGTATAGATATGGTTGAAATCAAGCCTACGATTAGAACTTATGTACCAGATATTTCGGAGCTAGCCCATGCTTAAGTTTAAATATAATGGCGGCTTGAAATTGGAAAACCCATATCCAGTTGATGAAATTGACTTGATTCGAATACCTCTACCAGACAAAGTGATTTTACCTATGCAGCAGCGAATTGGAAATCAGGCGAGACCAATTGTTAGTGTCGGTGAACGCGTTTTAACGGGTCAAATTATAGCTACAATAGATGACCAGCGTTGCGCCCCTGTCCATGCTTCTATATCAGGTATCGTTGTAGCTATTGACGAGCATGTGTACGCTCACAAGTCAGGACTCAAAGGGCTTTGTGTGACTATTGAATCTGATGGTAAGGATGAGTGGGTTGACACCAGCATTGGTTGCACAGAGCATTATGAGACTTGTACAGCTAATACAGTCTATAACAAAATACGAGTTTCTGGGATTGTAGGGATGGGCGGTGCCGGCTTCCCTACACATACTAAAGTGAGATTGGCAGAAGGTTGCCATACCTTGATTGTGAATGCAACTGAATGTGAACCTGGTATTACCTGTGATGCTGCATTAATGCAGGCTTATCCTACTAAGGTAATCAAAGGTATCGAAGTCTTGCTACACATTTGCAAAGCTGAACGTGCAATTATTGCTATCGAGGATGACAAACAGGAGGCCATCGCAGCGCTTAATAAGTTTTGTAATAATGAAAACATCACTATTGAAGTGATGCCAACTAAATACACTTCTGGAGCTGAAAAAATACTACTTAAATATCTTTTGGGAATTGAGGTTCCTACAGGTAAATTTGCATCTGACGTTGGTGTTCTTTGTCAGAATGTAGGCACTGTAGTTGCAGTGTTTGATGCTGTGGTAGAGAATAGACCTTTAATTTCCCGTGCAGTGACTGTAGCAGGTAGTGCAGTAAAAGAATCAAAAAATTTCCAAGTTAGGCTTGGGGCAAGCTACGACTACTTATTAAGTTTTGTTGATGTTAAAGAAGGAAGTCACAAGGTTAGTATGAATGGCTTGATGATGGGAATTGAACTTGATAGTACTAATTATTCTGTGTCCAAAAATACCAATTGTGTTTTCATCGATCAGTTAGAGGAGAGTAAACCAACAAAAGAATGCATTCGATGTGGGTTATGTAATACAGTTTGTCCAGTCGATTTACTACCTCAACAACTCTATTGGTATTCTAAGAGTGACAATATTGATAAAGCGATTAAATATAATCTTCTTGATTGTATCGAGTGTAATTGTTGTTCTTACGTCTGTCCAAGTCAGATTCCTTTAGTGAATTATTACCAGTACTCTAAAGCACTTTATAAGCAACAAGTTAAAGAAAAGCAACAAACTGAGAATGCTAGAGAGCGATTCGAATTTCGCGAATTGCGTTTAGAGAGAAACAAACACGAGAGAGCTGAGATGATGGAAGCTAAGAAAATAGCCTTGAAAGAAAAAATGGCCAAAGATAAGGCTCAGAAGGCAGTAATTGAAGCTGCTAAATTAGTTCACGGGTCACAAGATGACAGTTAAGTTACTCAACACCAATCAAATCATGCGTCAAGTTAGTTATGCCCTCGCATTAGGTGTTGGCGTACAAGTATATTTTTTTGGTTCGTCAGTTCTTATCCAGATTTTATTAGCTTGCACTACAGGCCTTATTGCTGAGGCACTCTTCTTGAGATTACGTGGTTCAGAAATTAAGCCTTCAATTATTGATGGGTCAGTCATTTTGACAGCTATTTTGCTTGCTATATCTATTCCTAGTATTGCCCCCTGGTGGATTATAGTATTGGGTGTTTCTTTTGCAGTTATTTTTGGGAAACAGATCTTTGGAGGTTTGGGTAACAATCCTTTTAATCCAGCAATGCTAGGTTATGCATTTTTACTAATCTCTTACCCAATGCAAATGACTCAGTGGCCAGCTGACTACTTATCTATGAGTCAAGCTGTTGATGTGATATTTAGTTTATCTAACATTGATGGTTTAACAGGAGCAACGAGTTTAGACCATGTGAAAACACAATTAACGATGGGCATTCCAATACAAGAGCTCGAGTTAAATTCCATTAGCCAACTATGGATTAATATTGGCTTTTTAATAGGAGGTATTTACCTCCTTTTACGTAGAATAATTTTTTGGCAGATTCCAGTTTCATTACTGTTGGGTGTAGCAGTGATGTCAACAGCTCTATTCCTAGTAGACTCTAATCAGTTTGCGTCATCACTCTTTCATCTTGTCAATGGGGCAACGATGTTGGCAGCATTTTTCATTGCCACGGATCCAGTAACTGCCAGTACCACACCGACAGGTAGAATAATTTATGGCTTTTTAATTGGCATTTTGATTGTCATAATTAGAGTATTTGGCGGCTATCCAGATGCGGTTGCTTTTGCTGTACTTCTGTTAAATATCACTGTTCCTTTGATTGATTTTTATACGCAACCTAAAGTGTTTGGAAAATGAAGAACTCAACCATTATAAAGTCAGGTTTTCTGATGCTTATTTTTACTCTCGCTTGTGTTTTTATTGTGAGTCTTGCTGAAAAAAACACCAAAGACAGAATTGAAATAAATGAGCAGCAATTGCTCATTAAGCGTCTTAATGAAATTGTCACTGAGTATGATAATCCAATTCTGAGTGAAAGCTTTTATCGGAATATCAACCTTCATGGAATAGAACAGACAGTCACAATTTTCCCTGCGAAAAATAATAATAAAGTTTTTGCACATCTTGTTGAACATACCTACCCTAATGGCTACAACGGAAATATCAGACTTCTAACTGGGATTAGTGTTGAAGGAGAATTGTTAGGTGTTCGAGTAATTAACCATAAAGAAACACCAGGCCTAGGTGACAAAATAGAAACTCGAAAATCAGATTGGATTAAGAGTTTTACGGGTCTTTCATTGAATCAACCTGAAAAATCTAAATGGAAAGTTAAGAGAGACGGTGGTTTCTTTGATCAATTTACTGGAGCCACTATTACTCCACGTGCGATTGTAACTGCCGCTTATCAAATACTAGATTACTTCGACAAGTATGAAATTAAGTGATTTTGATTTTGATTTACCTAATTCATTAATTGCTCAATACCCTAGTGAAAATAGAACCGATTCGCGTTTATTAGTTGTACAAGACAGTTTTATTAATGCAACATTTTCTCAATTAGGGGAATTTCTCAAGCCCAAAGATTTATTAATTCTGAATGACACCAAGGTAATTCCTGCAAGACTGTTTGGACGCAAAGAGTCAGGTGGAAAGGTTGAAATATTAGTCGAACGACTGATTAATGAATTTCAAGCTTTGGTGATGATTAAGGCAAGCAGGGCTCCAATGATAGGTAGTTATATAGTGCTAGAAAATGATAAACGGGTGAAGGTAAGTGATAAAGCTTCTGGACTTTATAGATTAAACTTTGGTAGTAACTCCATTCTGACTTTGCTTAATGAAATTGGGCATGTTCCTCTGCCTCCTTATATTGAGCGAATTGATGGAAAGGAAGACTTAATCCGTTATCAAACGGTTTATGCAAAAAATGATGGAGCTGTTGCTGCTCCAACAGCAGGACTTCATTTTGATGAACCATTACTTTCTAACCTAAATAGTTATGGGGTTGACCACGCATTTGTGACACTTCATGTGGGTGCGGGGACTTTTCAACCAGTGAAAGTTGAAGATATCAAAGATCATCAAATGCACAGTGAGTACTTTGAAGTTTGTCAGGAAACTGTTGATAAAATAGTAAGTACAAAAGCAAATGGTGGTCGAATTGTCGCTGTCGGCACAACTGCTGTTAGAACACTGGAGTCAATTGCACTTCAAGGGGAACTTTCCAGTGCAAAAGGGGATACGGATATATTTATTTATCCCGGATTTGAGTTTCGTTTGGTAGATGCTATGATTACTAATTTTCATTTGCCAAAATCTTCTTTACTGATGTTGGTAAGCACTTTTATTGGTATCGAGAAAATGTTTCAGATATATCAGTACGCTATCGAAGAAAAATATCGTTTTTTTAGTTACGGAGATGCAATGTTGCTAGAAAAAACGCTATAGAGACTTTATTGAGAGATGTTTTGAGAGTGCGAAGATTAGGAATGCCAATATTGGAAAGATTAAGAAACTGGTTTTGATTGATGTAGCCTGTGCAATAAACCCAATAAATAACGGACCTATAAGCATTCCACCATACCCCAGCGTTGCGATGCTCGCTATTGCTGTGCCTTGAGGTATATTTTTGTCATTTGCTGCACGAGAAAAAGCTAACGGTATGATGACTGCTATACCTAACCCTATTAAACCAAAACCAATCACTAATGGAAGAAGAGATCCGAATGTAACTAAAATTATGGATCCTATCATAGCAACTAATCCAGAGTATCGGGCTGTCTTCGAAGGTCCGATGACAGATACAATTTTGTCACCCATCAATCTCATGGTAAACATACAAATAGCAAAAGCAGTATAACCTAGAGCTGCGCTACCTTCATCAATGCTCGCAACACTTATAAGAAAAATTGCGCTCCAGTCTGCTATAGCGCCTTCACCCAATGAAGCAAAAAATGTTATAAAGGCTACGGTAAGCAAAGGTCCCCTAGGTATTGAAATAAATGGAACATTTTTGTCTCTTTGTCTTTTCTCAGATTGAAAAGGAATTGTCAAAATACTAAGTGCAACCAAAAAAATTATAATTGAGCTGATTGTAAAATGCGTCTTTACGCCAAGGCTATAGGTAGCTAATAAAACTCCAGACCCAGCTCCAATTCCTGATCCAAGACTCCACATTGCATGAAAGGATGACATTAAAGGTCGCTCATTTTTACGTTCTACTTCCGCTGCCCAGGCATTCATTGCAACGTCAATTCCTCCATGAATTCCTCCGAAAAATATTATTGCAGGAATAAGCATCCAGATTGAGTTTGCATATGCGATGAAGATCAGGGTTAGTGGAAGAAATATACTACTAGCAAGCTTGGTCACAAATGCAGCACCATAATGATCGGCAGCTCTTCCAAAAATAGAGAATGCAACAACAGCTGATAAGCCCATTAAGAAGATTAATAATCCTAAAGAGGCTGGTGATAAATCATGAATATTTGAAATTGCAGGAATACGTGATGCCCAAGTTCCAAATAAAGCACCATTAATAGCAAAAATCATTGAAACTGCAAATCTACTGTTTCGAATTTTAGTCATATATTTTTCTAGAGATAAGCTCTAATTTGCTATAGTTTCAAGCAAGGTTTTGCCAATCATTGCTGGAGTTGGTGAAATACTTACACCAGCTTTTTCCAAAGATTTAATTTTGTTTTTAGCGCCTCCACTTCCGCCACTTATGACTGCACCTGCGTGTCCCATTCTTTTACCTTTTGGAGCTGTCAGTCCTGCGATATAGGAAATAACTGGTTTAGAAATGTTCGATGAAATATACTCTGCAGCCTCTTCTTCTGCGCTTCCTCCAATTTCTCCAACCATTACAATCGATTGAGTGTCTTTATCGTGTTCAAACAACTCAAGACAGTCTATAAAATTCATACCTTGCACAGGGTCACCACCGATACCGATACAAGTACTTTGACCTAATCCAGCAAGAGTGGTTTGATGGACAGCCTCATAAGTCAATGTTCCTGAGCGTGAGACGATACCAACACTTCCGCTCTGATGAATATTGCCAGGCATAATACCAAGTTTACACTCGTCTGGAGTTATTACACCAGGACAATTAGGACCAATCAATCTTGATTGACTGCCTTTGATTATTGCCTTAATTTTAATCATGTCTTGAACCGGAATACCTTCAGTAATACAAGCAATAACAGGCATTTCTGCCTCAATAGCTTCAACAATCGATGCAAATGCAAATCTAGGTGGAACGTAGATCATCGAGGCGTTAGCACCAACTTCAGACATAGCCTCCTTGACTGAATTAAAAACAGGTCTATCTAGGTGAGTCTGGCCGCCTTTTCCAGGAGTTACTCCACCGACTAGTTGAGTTCCATATGTAATTGATTGTTGAGAATGAAATGTACCTTGTTTACCAGTGAATCCTTGACAAATAACTTTAGTTTGTTTGTTAATCAGTACACTCATCTTGCCATCTCCACAACTTGTTTGGCTGCTTGCGTTAAATCAGCCTCAGTGATAATGTTAAAGTCACTTTCATTTATAATTTTGAGACCTTGAGGAGCATTTGTTCCCTCAAGTCTAACAACAATTGGTAAAGTTAGGCCTACCTTTTCTATTGCTTGTAGGATTCCCTCTGCAATTAAGTCACAGCGAACAATGCCACCAAAAATATTGACTAAAATTGCTTTTACATTTTGACCGCTCTGAATAATTTCAAATGCCTTTGCGACTCTTTCGGCTGTTGTACCGCCACCGACATCCAAAAAGTTTGCAGGAGAGCCACCGTGATATTGAATTAGGTCCATTGTAGCCATAGCCAGCCCTGCACCATTTACCATGCAACCGACTGTTCCATTTAGGGAAATGTAATTGAGCTGGTATTCACTTGCGATTCTTTCTTTTTCATCTTCCTGTTCAAAATCTCTTAGGTTAATGATATCTTCATTACGATAGAGTGCGTTATCATCAAAATCAATTTTGCCATCAAGCGCAATAATTTCATTTTGTTTGGTAATGATTAATGGGTTGATTTCAATAAGATTGCCATCATTATTAGTAAAGATGGAGTAAAGTCCAATTAAAGTTTTTGTAAATTGTTCTAAAAGTACTGAATTTAAATTGAGTTTTTTGGCAATACTTTGACATTCTTTTATTGACAGGCTACCCAAAGGATCGATTGCATGTTTAATAATTTTTTCTGGTGATTCAGAGGCAACTTGTTCAATATCCATGCCTCCTTCAGTAGAAGCTAAGATTGTGATTCTTTCTGTTGAACGATCAACTAATAAGCCTAAGTATAATTCTTTAAAAATGTCTTGACCCGCCTCAATAATAACTTCATTGATGGGTTGTCCATCTTCATCAGTTTGTGGAGTTACTAGTTTTTTTCCTAATAGTTTTTGGCTTGCTTTCTCTGCATCTTCAATATTATTGCAAACTATAACGCCTCCACCTTTACCTCGACCACCTGCATGAACTTGAGCCTTCACCACCCAGACGTTGCCACCAAGTTTGTTACATGCAGATCGTGTTTCATTGCTATTAGAAATAACTTCTAAATCTGGAACTTTAATGCCATTTTGTTTGAACAATGCTTTCGCTTGATATTCGTGGATGTGCATATAATTTGAGGAAAATAAAGGTTAAAATATGTGGGGAAGCATTTTATCATTTTTGAGATGACGCCTTAGTTTTATTGACTCAATTGTTTAGCTTATAAAATTCAATTTTTTTATTTCACATAGTTAGGAAATTGAGATGGTGAAAAACCAGGAAGTCTATCAAGTCACAAATTGGATCAAATAATGTGAATTACAGTACGAGTCAGTTTAAAAATGGTTTGAAATTAATGCTTGATGGCAACCCTTGTTCAATTATTAATAATGAATTCTTCAAGCCTGGTAAAGGGAAGGCATTTTATCGAGTAAAGTTTAAAGACCTGATTACTGGAAAGACTCTAGAAAAAACTTTTAAATCTGGTGAGTCTCTTGAAGCAGCTGACGTGATGGAGTTGGAGATGCAGTACTTATACAACGATGGTGAAAGTTGGTATTTTATGGATCCCTCTTCTTTTGATCAGTTTGACTTGGGAAAGACGGCTTTGGGGAGTGTAATAAATTACTTAGTTGAACAGGACAACTGTATTGTGACTCTATGGAACAATAATCCAATTTCTGTAACACCCCCAAATCATGTAATTTTGGAGGTGACTGATACTGACCCAGGCCTTAAAGGAGATACCGCAGGAACTGGAGGTAAGCCAGCAACGTTGAGTACAGGTGTTGTTGTCCAGGTTCCTTTATTCATCAGTATTGGAGACAAAGTTAAAGTTGATACTCGTACCAACGAGTACTCAGGACGCGCTTAGGTTAATTAATGCGCCTAAGTGAAAGAGGGGGTGCTTTCCTGCCCTGGTGTTGCTATTGGAATTTAGAGATTATTTGCCTCAATAGGTTTATAATTAGTTTTAGCAGTGTTAAATAATAATTTACATAGCAGGCATTGAAAGCTCAAGAAAAACCTTTCTGGCAATCTAAGAAGTTATCACAAATGACTAATGAAGAATGGGAATCACTTTGTGATGGTTGTGGACGCTGCTGTTTGCATAAGCTAAAAAATAAAGATTCTGGTGATATTTACTTTACAGATGTTGCTTGTCATTACTTAGATGAAGAAAATTGTACTTGTTCACACTATGAGGAGCGTCAAAGTTATGTACCTGACTGTTTAAGTATTGAACCTAATTGGGCAGAAAAATTTAATTGGTTGCCTAGTACCTGTGCATATCGATTACTATATGAAGGTAAAGACTTGCCAGTTTGGCACCACTTAATTAGTGGCGATAAAGATAGTGTTCATTTGGCTGGCATTTCAGTGCGAGATCGTACTTTCAGAGAAAATGAAGTTTCAAAAGATCAATTGTTTGAGCATGTGATAACTTGGGTGGATTAAATGAATAAAATCATCATATTTATTTTTGGCTTATTTCTTTCACTAACTGTTTTATCTGATGAATGGCCCCATGAAAATATATCTAATGCGGTTTTTGCTCTGGATGTCGAGGACAGAGCTCCAATTAATATTGTTGAAGAGGTCGATAATTCTTTGGGTAAAATCTACTTTTTTACCAATATCCGTAACCTCAGTGGTGAGCGCATTACCCATCGTTGGATTTACCAAGGCAGAATCATGGCTGATGTTAGCTTCAATATTAATGGCCCGCGATGGCGTGTATGGTCATCAAAAAACTTGTGGCATACTTGGATAGGTGAATGGAGAGTGGAAGTACTTACTACAGATGGCAGTGTGCTTTACGAGAAAGTATTTAATTACATGGATTAAGAATGAATAAAGTTGTATTGGCCTACTCGGGTGGATTGGACACTAGTATTATCGCGAAATGGCTACAAGAAACTTACAATTGCGAAGTTGTAACATTTACCGCGGATATTGGTCAGGGTGAAGAGGTTGCATCAGCTCGTGCTAAAGCTGAGGCGATGGGTATCAAGGAAATTTATATCGAGGATTTGCGTGAAGAGTTTGCTAGTGACTTTGTTTTTCCAATGTTCCGCGCTAATGCAGTATACGAGGGTGAATATTTATTAGGAACATCCATTGCTCGACCTCTTATCTCAAAACGATTGGTTGAGATTGCTGAGAAAGTTGGTGCTGACGCTATCTCTCATGGCGCTACCGGCAAAGGCAACGACCAAGTTAGATTTGAACTTAATGCCTATGCCATTAATGCTAATATTCAGGTGATTGCACCATGGCGTGAGTGGAATTTGTCTTCTCGTGAGAGTTTAATGAAGTATGCTGAAGATCATAACATCGAAATCGATTACCAGAAGCAATCCAAAAAGTCGCCTTATTCTATGGACGCTAACCTTTTGCACATCTCTTATGAAGGTGATATTTTGGAGGACCCATGGCAGGAAGCTGAAGATGATATGTGGCGCTGGACTGTGTCACCAGAGGAAGCTCCTGATAAGGCTGAGTATGTTGAAATTACATACGAAAAAGGTGACATCGTTGCCATTAACGGAAAAACTAAAACTCCTGCAGAAGTGATGGAGGATTTAAATAGTCTTGCTGGAGCTAATGGTGTGGGTCGCCTAGACCTCGTTGAAAATCGTTTTGTTGGTATGAAATCTAGAGGCTGTTATGAGACGCCGGCAGGGACTGTTATGTTGAAAGCTCATCGTGCTATTGAATCTCTTACCTTAGATCGAGAAGCGGCACACTTAAAGGACGAACTTATGCCAAAATATGCCAAGCTTGTATATAACGGCTTCTGGTTTGCCCCAGAGCGTGAAATGATGCAAGCAGCGATTGATGCTACACAAGAAAATGTAAGTGGTGTAGTTAGGGTTAAGCTTTACAAAGGCAATGTATCTGTTGTCGGTCGTAAGTCTGACAACAGTTTATTTAGTGAAAAAATCGCAACATTTGAAGATGATCAAGGTGCTTATGATCAAAAAGATGCAGAAGGTTTTATTAAACTCAATGCGTTGCGTTTAAGGCTCAAGTCGTTAAAGTAAGTATGATAAAAATAGGTATTCTTTCTGATACACACGGATCAGTTCACCCACAAATTGCAGAACTTATGAATAAATGCGATTTTGCACTTCATGCAGGTGATATAGTCGATATAAAAGTTTTACAAAAGCTCAACCCGAAACAAAGCGTTATCGCTGTGAAAGGCAACAATGATGCACATTTGACTAGTCTTGAGGATATAGAAGTACTGGAACTCCCAGGAGGAAAGATTGTTGTTGAACATGGACATAAGCATGGTCACGAAAAACCATGTCATGATTCATTGAGACGAGCATACCCAGATGCAAAAGCCATTATTTATGGTCACACTCATAAGCAGGTAATAGATAAGAAGAAAATACCCTGGGTGATCAATCCTGGAGCGGCAGGTAACACTCGAAATTATGATGGAGCAAAATGTCTGACGTTGACTATTACAAATCAAAATGATTGGAATATAGAGTCATATATTTTTGATTAATCAAGCTACATAAATCATTGAGTAGGTTAGTAACTTTATATTAGATGAAACTTATTGAAACTTTTTTAACTCTATAGATGTTAGAAAATTGTTGCACCAAAGATTTTAATTTCATCATCTTCAACACCTAACACTAGGCGACCCAAAAATTCCCCTGAAACCACATCGCTAGTCTGTTTGTAAAGAACTGTTACGTGGTTGTTTCTTCTCAGGCAGCCAAAAAACTCTCTTTCATTAGTCAAGCTAGTTAACATTTCGTTGCTTGCCCACTGTTTACCAATTTCTACTTCATTTGCTGCCAACATCATTGCCTTAGAAAAGTGCTTTATAAAGCCAAGGTAATCCTTCTTATTAGAGGACTCAACAAGATCGTCCCATAAGGGGTCAGCAATCTCTAATATTTCTTCATCTGAAATCGACATAAGTTTGCTAAACATGCTATCTGGTGACTCATCATTGTCAATATAGTTGTCTAATGACTTACTCATCGTCTTCTTTTTCATCAACGATATGATAAAGCGGTGCTTTTTCCATAGTCCATTCTCCAGTTTCAGGATCCCGGCGAGAAACGGTTAGGCAGTGCCAATTATCATCATCCAACTTCATATGGTCGCCTCTATAGTAGTATCCCGGCCAACGCGTCTCCTCACGAAATAGTGTGTGTTGTGCCACACACTCTGAAGTAATGGTACGGTGCTTCAACTCCCATGCTCTCATAAGCTGGTGTAAATCTTCAGCTCCAACATGTTCGAGATCTTCTTGAAGTGTACCTAGTAATTCTATTCCACGTTTGAGCATATTCCCGTTCGTCATATAATTCACACTAATACCGCCAACATATTCATCCATAATTTTTTCAAGACGTTGCAGGCCCTGAATAGGCAAAAGGTAGCTTGGTGAGACTGTTCCCGCAGTTATCTCATTACGGCCCACAGTGTAGTTCTCCAAAGGTTTGTATATAATCTCTTTAAGGTCTTCACACTGCTTGTTGTTGACTTCTATCTGTTCTTCTCCCAGATCTAGTACATATTTGACTGCAGCTTTTGCAGCAATTCGACCTTCTGTAAAGGAGCCAGAAGAAAATTTGTGAGCGGTACCCCCAACCGTATCTCCTGCTCCAAAAAGTCCATCAACTGTCAACATTCGGTTATATCCCCAAAAATATTCAGGTGGTGAAATATCTTCTGGGCCACTTACCCAAGCACCAGAACATGTTGCGTGAGAACCCATAACATAAGGCTCAGATGTAGTCAGTTCAGGGTTTACATATTTAGGGTCAATGTCTTGAGATGCCCAGACAACCGCCTGTCCAACAGTCATTCCAAGGAAGTTTTCCCATCCAACTTCTTCTAGGTGAGGGTCCTGGAATGCTTCCATGGTTACCATATGAATTGGACCTCTGCCGGCCTTAACTTCCTCGATGAAAGCATGGTTACGTAAACATGTTGGCGTTGGTGTATGATCGATATACTCTCCTACCATTGCCTTGGTTTGATCATACCATTTTGATTCGTATTCCTCTCCATAGGTATTTTGAGTGTAAGTCTTAAGATGAAGGAAGTAGGCACCAACTGGTCCATAACCATCCTTGAATCTAGTTAGAACGATACGGTTTTCCATTTGAGTCATTTTTGCACCAACACCAATTGGTAGCGCATAGGCTGAACCACTACTCCAAGGTGCATACCAAGTTCTGCCCATACCTTCACCTACAGAGCGGGGTTTAAAAATATGTGAAGCTCCACCAGCAGCAACAATAACAGCCTTGGCACGGAAGACATGGTAGGCACCAGTGCGACAGTTAAAGCCTACCGCACCACCCACTCGATTTTCTTTGCTTTCGTCCATCAAAAGGTGGGTTACCATAATTCGATTATATATTTTGTCAGCAGATTTACGAGCTGCCTCAGCAACGATTGGTTTGAAACTCTCCCCATGAATCATTATTTGCCATTTACCCTCACGCTGGTAATGTCCAGTTTTTTCATTTCGCATAATCGGAAGGCCCCACTCTTCAAACTTATGAACAGCAGAATCCACATGACGTGCCATATCAAAAGCAAGATCTTCACGAACTAAACCCATTAAGTCGTTACGAGCATAACGTACATGGTCCTCTGGCTGATTTTCATCCCACTGCATTCCCATATAGCAGTTAATTGCATAAAGCCCTTGAGCTACTGCACCACTGCGATCAATGTTGGCTTTTTCAGCACAAATAATTTTCATATCTCGACCCCAATATCTGGCTTCATATGCAGCTCCGGTGCCTGCCATACCACCACCAACTACAAGAATATCGCAGTCTTCCCAAACTGTTTTAACTTTACCCATTAGTAATACACCCCTTCTTTTAATTGTGCTTTATCTAAAACTGGTAGGCCTGTATCAATGTTCAGTGCATCGGGTTCAAAACAAAGTAATTGTGAATTGAGTGCCTCTTTATCAGGTAACTCTAACTCGCCAAGTATTGGAATATTTTTTCCCCATGGCTGAGTGGTAATTGGAGAAAGGAAATTTTTCTCTCGACCATCTCGGAACTTAATTTTCCAGGATATTGTACCTTTCTCTTCCTCCCGAAGTACTCGTACGCTATGACCAAGAGGAGCAAAATCAGCATATCCACGAACATCAATTGCATTTTGTGGACAAGCCTTCACGCATGCATAACATTCCCAACACATGTTAGGTTCAATATTCACAGCTCGTCTGACAGTTTTATCAATGTGCATAATATCAGACGGACAGATATCAACACAGTGTCCACAGCCATCACATCGAGTCATGTATACAAAAGTTGGCATATTATTTATCTCCGATTAAGTAATAGATACAAAAGTTATTAATAGTGTCTTGGCGCTTCACGCTTTATACCAAGTCCAAATTGCTCTGGCCGGTCAGCAGGCGCGGGTAAATTTTCCCTTGAGCCATCTGCTTGTGTTACTCGTTTCTGAAAAGCCGCTGCTGGCTTGAAAAACATATGTGCAAATTTAGACCATAACACTCCTCCAAATAGCACGGTGCTGGAAAGAACAAATAAAACAAAAAACAGGGTGTCCCAACCAGATATATCTGAAGTTTGAAAATAAGACCATATTAGGCTAAAAGTGGCAGTGGCAAGAAGTGATAGTATAAAAAGATCAGCACGTATCACTCGATACCACGGGTTTCCTTCTACTGCGACGTCAACACGAATAAAAAACCAAAACCAATAACCACCAACACACAGCATAAATGCACCAATATGCCACAATAGTGGCAGAATAGAAGGTGTAATAGCTGTTATTGAAGCATAGCAGAAAATCATAATAGCTGTGGTGGTGACAAATATTACAAAACCATACATAGTAAGAAGGTGTGCAATTCTTCGCTTTGTGTTGCAGAATTCAGCAGAGGTTAGAACATCTTCAGCTACAGTTATTAAGGCAATTGAGGCTTTTTCTCCAGAACTAACAGGATTAGTAGCTAACTTTTTTGCCTTTTCAGAATTTCTGAAGAAGAACTTGGCGCTTTGCTTATGAGCCATATCAAGCATCGTTCCTCCTGCTACCAAGATCACCATCGCAATGACATAAACTTGCATGGCAATGGAAGGTATAAATTCAGAAAGTTCGGAAAATGGATTGATGGTAATCATAGTATTTTATTTATTGACATTAATTGAATCGTGTGTTTTCCACCGCTAAATTGATCATTTATTTGAGTCTAGAATTGTAGAATATAAGTGTCTTTGAATATCTATATTTATAGAACCAGAAAACTTACAATTAATAGACCAGAATTGTGAATTGAATATAGTAATTATTATATTATGCATATTGCACTACCTTGCTGAGTGACCTTTTAATTCCACGTTTACTTTCTCATCCTCTTTAATGCTGGCGTAATATTTACGAAGGATTGTCAATACTTCTACACGGGAAAAGTTCTCAGGAACCTCTAAGTTTTCACTAAGCAAATATCGCAATTTTGAACCTGATAATAATAGTCTATCTTCATTACTATGCGGACAAATATCCATACTCGTTATGTCGGCACACTTATAACACCAGAATGACCAGTCGAGCTTGAGTGGCTGAGTCAATAATGCATCACCAATCTCATCAAATATATTATGCGCATCAAACGGACCATAGTAGTCGCCAATACCAGCATGGTCACGCCCAACTATTAAGTGAGAACAGCCATAGTTTTGTCTAAATAGTGCATGCAATAAGGCTTCACGTGGACCAGCATAGCGCATATCCAATGGGTAGCCAGATTGTAATACTGTGTTTTCTACAAAGTAATTATCAATTAAAGTAGATATCGCTTCAGAGCGAACCTCAGCTGGAATGTCACCTGGTTTTAATTCACCTAATGTAGAGTGAATCATTACGCCGTCACAAGTCTCAAGTGCCGTATTAACCAAATATTCATGAGACATGTGCATTGGGTTACGAGTTTGAAATGCTGCAATAGTTGACCAGCCTTTATCCTTAAAATAATCACGAGTCTCAATTGGTGTCATGTACAAATCACCATATTTTTCTGGGTAGCCACCATCTGACAATACTTTAATTGGTCCACCAAGATTGTACTTACCTTGCTCGATGACCATGATAACGCCTGGGTGCTCCATTTCAGTTGTTTTATAAACCCTCTCACACTCGTATTCTTTATCAATAGTGTATTTTTCATTCACAACCATGGTGGCAATAATTTCATTAGTTTTACTGTTAACTAGTGCTACTTCATCTTCTTCTTTTATTTCTTCATCATCAGTAGATAAAGTAATTGGGATTGGCCAGAAAGTACCGTTTGAAGTGGTCATATTGTCACATACACTGTGCCAATCTAATTTAGTCATAAAGCCTTCAAGAGGGGTAAATCCACCAATACCTAACATAATTACGTCACCAAATTCTCTTGAAGAACAAGTTATTTTTGGTAAAGATTTAGCTTTTTCTAATTCTGTTGTTAAGGCATCATCTTCCAAAGCAAGAGATTTCAGAGTTTTACTTCCATGTGGTGGAACTAATTCAGACATAGTTTCGCTAGTAGGTGTTTATGTTTAGTATAGTTTGTTTTTTAGATTTCTTCAACTCATATATATGAGTTATTAATCACATCCAAAGTAAGCTACAGTTATAATTGCGCCAATGATTCGTAGCGTAATAAAAACCACCTTACCAATTCTTTTTGGTTTTCTGCCATTAGGTATTGCTTTTGGAATCTTGTTTCAAGAGCTTAATTATCCTTGGTATTTTGCAACCTTGATGGGGATTTGTATCTATGCTGGTGCGGCGCAATTTATGGCAGTGGGTATGTTAGGTGCAGGTGTAGGTTTATTTGAAATCGCAATTTCTACTTTTTTTCTTAATTCACGTCATTTATTTTACGGATTAGCACTGTTAAATAGTTTTGGCACATGGGGTTTAAGAAAGTTCTATCTAATTTTTGGTTTGACCGATGAAACTTATGCATTGATGACAACAATAACTGTTCCGAAGAAGTTTAATAGGGAACATTATTTTTTTTTGATGACTTTGTTTTCTCAAAGTTATTGGGTGCTCGGTTGTTCCATCGGTGCTTTGGCAAGTAGCTCTCTTAATTTCAATACCGAGGGTATGGATTTTGCCGCAACTGCGCTCTTTTCTGTGCTATTAATTGAGCAGTGGCTAAAGGTCAGAAAGCCACTACCATTCGTTGTGGCTTTTGGCTCGTCCTGTATTGCACTGGTATTATTCTTTCAGCACATGCTTTTGACGGCGATTGTTTTATCAATAACCACGATCATTGTTTTACGGTTTATCAAATCAAAGAAATATGACTGATATTAGCTATTTATTATTAGTAATGCTAGTGATGACAGTTGCAACTTATGCGACAAGGTTGACACCTTTCATGCTTTTTAGTCGAGGTCAAGAAAGACCATTGCTTAATTTTATTGCAAAAAATACACCACCAATGGTGATGACGATTCTTGTTATATATATGCTTAAAGGGGTTAACTATATCTCATTTGAAGGCATATATACTTTTATCGCATTACTAGTGACTGTCGTTTTTCATCTATACAGAAGAAACGCATTACTCAGCATTATTGCTGGCACTGCAGTCTATATGATTGCAGTACAAATGTAGTTTTAACCTTCACTTAAGAAATATTATTGGTATACAAATCTTACTTTCCTGGTTTATAGTTCATAGCTTGAATGAGAACAGACTTACGTTATAATTTAGCACCCATTATTTAATGTAGTAATTTATGAGAAAGTTAGTAAAAATTTTCCCGTTTCTGGTTTGGCTTAGATTAACCACAATTGAGACAATAAAAGCAGATTTTATTGCTGGACTTACGGGAGCTATTATCGTTTTGCCGCAAAGTGTGGCATTTGCCACAATTGCCGGTATGCCTCCAGAGTATGGTCTTTATACTGCCATGGTAGTTCCTATTATTGCAGCACTCTTTGGCTCATCTTTCCATCTTATTTCTGGACCTACCACTGCCATTTCAATTGTGGTATTTGCAGCGGTGAGTAAGTACGCTGCTCCTGGCAGTGAGGAGTTTATTGCAATGGTTCTCACATTGACTTTTTTAGCAGGTGTTTATCAACTGGTTTTTGGGTTAGCTAAATTTGGTATGTTGGTCAATTTTGTTTCTCATAATGTTGTTACTGGCTTTACTGCTGGTGCAGCACTGCTGATAGCAAGTAGTCAGATACCCCATATATTGGGCATCCATGTAACTAGAGGTGGAAGCTTTATTGAAACCTGGATTAATCTATATTCAGATGTTGGAGAGCTTAATATTTACTTACTTATAGTAGGACTGAGCACATTAGGAAGTGCAATTCTCATTAAACTTATAAAACCTCAATTACCCAACTTATTGATTGGAATGTTTGTTGGTGGTTTCGTGGCTTTTTATTTAAGCAGCTTCACTGAAAGTATAGAAACCATTGGAGTCATACCAACTTATTTCCCACCTTTGTCAACACCTGACTTTTCTTTGAGTTCATTAAAATCGCTTGCACCTGAAGCATTTGCGATAGCGCTCTTGGGGCTTATTGAGGCCTCCTCAATTGGCAGATCTATTGCCACCAAGACTAATCAAAGAATTAACCCCAGTCAGGAGTTTGTTGGGCAAGGGGCATCTAATATTGTTGGAAGTTTCTTCTCAAGTTTTGCTTCTTCAGGTTCATTTACCCGAACCGGTGTTAACTTTGAAGCTGGTGCAAGAACGCCACTTTCTGCAATATTAGCTGCACTTATGTTGATGCTGATTGTCCTACTTGTCGCACCTTTAATCTCCTATTTGCCATTGGCTGCAATGGCAGGTGTTATATTGCTGGTTGCCTACAACCTTATTGACTTTGATAATATCAAAAAGACCTTTGCTTTTAGTAGGTCTGAAAGTGTCATATTTAGTGCCACCTTTTTATCTACTTTATTGTTTGAATTAGAGTTTGCGATTTATTTGGGCGTGTTATTGTCATTGATGTTTTTTATAGCCAAAACGTCGACCCCAGAGGTTCATACCTTAGCTTTTGGTAGTCCTCCAGGTGAAGGAGTAAGAAAATTACAAAGCATTAGGAAGTCGCCTTTGGTGCAGTGTCCACAACTTAAAATAATTCGCATCGATATGTCAATTTACTTTGGCTCTATTGATCATATCCAAAAACAAATTGATCAGATTGTTGATAACCAGAGAATTTACCATATTTTAATTGTTGCTAGTGGTGTCAACTTTATTGATCTTGCAGGTATGGAAGGTTTATTGATAGAAAACAAACGACTTAAGGAGTTCAATGGTAGTTTGTATTTTGTTTCTGTTAAATCCTCTGTCCTTGAATTTATGGAAAAAGTTCACTTTGTAGATGACATAGGTCGTGAGAATTTTTTCGAGTTAAAAGAACAAGCAATCCACATGATTTTTGATCGACTTGATCGCAGTAAGTGTGAAAAGTGTCATGCACTTATTTTTAATGAGTGTCAATAATTATGATTATATAAGTAGCAATATTTAATAGAAAAAAGCTCGAATTAAATCGAGCTTTTTTATGATGGAGGCTGGGACCGGAGTCGAACCGGTCTATAAGGCTTTGCAGGCCCCTGCATAACCGCTTTGCTACCCAGCCAATTCAGCTTAAAAATAAAAAAACCTGTTCACACAGGCCAACGCAAACAGTTAGAAATTGGAGCGGGAAACGAGATTCGAACTCG
>JGI24921J38492_100718_pt1 | contig 29715 bp, 36 predicted proteins | sample LinPFosmplate9_FD_38492 | JGI IMG/M metagenome (IMG submission 38492)
CTGGTAGAGCCCCGGATTGTGATTCCGGTTGTCGTGGGTTCAAGCCCCATCAGTCACCCCATATTTGGGCCATTAGCTCAGTTGGTAGAGCAGGAGACTCTTAATCTCTTGGTCGAGTGTTCGAGTCACTCATGGCCCACCATTAAATTCAAGCAGTTATCGTTAATTCGGTGACTGCTTTTTATTGAATAAGCCATTTTGTATACTTTCTGTATACTTTTTTGATTTTTACCCACCTACCCCCTCAGAATTCACCCTCTCCTTCAACTCCTTCCCCGGCTTGAAGTGAACCTTGTAGCAGGCTGGCACCTGAACTGCTTCACCTGTTCTAGGATTCCGGCCTGTACGGGCTGCTCTCTCATGCAGGCTTAAGACCCCAAACCCACGCACCTCTACACGACCACCACCTCCAAGAGCGTCTGTCATGCGGCCTATGATTTGATTCACTGCCGCTGAAACATCCTCCAATGGAAGGTTGTGCTTGTTGTTGAGGTAGAGACGGTTGATTAGCTCTGATTTTGTCATGGTGGTATATTTTACTGGTTTTTAGTCTGTCGTATAGCTGCCATCTAATACAGTTGCACAGATCAATATGCCTCTCTACAATGCGCCGGGTTCCACTGCTGGAGGAGGAGACTAATCGGGTGGTGAGGACACCATATTCAGAAGTTCCCGTTGCCGGTTATACTGGTAACGGGACTCTCACCAAGCAAAAAATAGAGAAATATTTCACTGCTTATTTTTTAAGCACACAGCCTGATTCCTGTATTTTCTCAATCACAAAACACTCAAACAATAGTTACTCACAGAGTTATCCACAGGCAATGTGAAGAACCCCTATTATCTATTACACACGGTCACATTGAGAAAATAGTCAATAAATCAAATTATGTATATTGAATAACCTATTGATAGTTCGACAAGGAACTAACTTTTTTCATTAGAACCTCACCTTATTACTAAATTACTGTTTTTTAATAGCGCGGGGTCAACTTACCCATAAATAGCGACAACCCAGAAACAATATCCACAATTTCTAATATTCCACACAATCTAAGGGTTTCCTTAGTTTTGGCAGAATCATCAATACACAAACAACAAAAATCCCGCTCACCGTTTCCAGTGAACAGGGTCAAAAACACATGTAGGCCTGCTCTTTGTTCTGACTATCTTTGTAGGTGTACGCAAATCTGCTCACATCTATTTCAGCAGAACCGTTGCCCTTCCGATAACTGGTGTCCGTTTTGGACATCTGTCCTTTATCGTTATGCACGATATCCAAAATGGGCACCGTGCCGGGTCCGTTACTGGAGACTTCATCAGATTGAGGGAGCATGAAAATCATTTCAATCGCGTACCTATTCCGACCGGCTTGACTGACAACCATCGCTGCTTCGCTCTCTTTTCGAGAACGTCTGCACGGCGATCAAATATCGGTGATTGATGCTGCCTGAGCTTTCTGGCTTCTCTACGATCCATAAGGTTGAGATTATGGCATTGATCCAGAATTGGGATCAGAGTACGGCACGAGAAACGCCTATCCACCAGGAACTGTCTACATCCGCTCTCAGTGTTCAGATCAATCATGCGGCTTCCCTTCCTCGGCCCGCTGAGTGCTGGTCCTGATTTTGGATCAGTGATTTCTTCCCAGCATGACCGCTCAACTGGATCTTGCCCCGGTCGAATCTACCCTGTGCATTGCGCCTTCGCTTCGCCCTCTTCGGCTGTCTGAAAACATGCAGTCTATGCCCCACCCATGGGACCCCGTTTTTTGGGTTGGTATTGGTATAATTGTATAAAGGTCTACGATTTGCGTAGTAAGGGTACACAGAAAAAGGGGCTGACTGCTTCGATTCGCGTAGTAACGGGGGGATTGGCTCGGTCTCATTACTACGATTCGCGTAGTTAGTGACTTCGATTTGCGTAGTACTCAAACTGTTTTCTGTTGCTACGATTTGCGTAGCAGTCTGCTTCTTTGGTCTCTTCCTTTTTGAGACATATTTTGGCTTCTTTTCCTTCCATTCTCCACTTGCCACTTTGGTCTCTTTTACATCCAACCGAGTGCCGCACTCATCGATTGATTGCCAAGTCAGCGCATAGAGACTGCACTGATTCCGGCCACCCTGACGGGTCTTGATGATGAACCCATAGTGCAGCAACTCTGAGAGCTTCTCATCCAGCGTAGAGGGTGACTTCCACCCCTTACCCTTCAGCACCGTGAGAGCTGCTGTGAGGTCACCATTATTCTTTCCTGTGTACTGACTTCCAATATCCACCAACAGCTTCACGGCCCCTGCAGTGAGGTTACAGTAGTTATCCGACTCCAACAGCTTGTGAGGCAATGCCAGGAAGCTGCCGCCACTCCACACCTTCTTCTTTCCTCGCTTGCTCATGACTGCGCCCCCACAACATCACCATCCAAAGCTCGAGCCATTCGCCCAATAATCTGAGCATTCATCTCTGGTTTAAGAGTCCACATTTCATAGGTCGCGTTATCAGAAATCACATGAATCTCACCGCTGACAGCTCGTTTTAGTCGTTTGAGATAGATGTCTCCATTAATCCTGATCGCATAGATTCCCTCTTCAGTGAATCGGTCAACAGCAATATCAAGCAGTATAGGTTGCCCTGGTTCCAAAGTTGGCTGCATTGAGTCTCCCATACTATAGAAAGCGGCCAGAAATGGACCATCCGCAAACCCTTGAGAGGCTCCATGGGTAATTGGCCTTGCTACTCTTGCTATATTATTCATGACCGACTCCTCGCTGCAGTAGTGCGGACATATTCCTTCGCTGTCTCTATGCACTTTTTCAGCCTTTCAAGATGAGGAAGCAGTTTTCTCCATTCAGCTTCCCCTTCAGCCAGAAGAGGACTGAAGATTTTGGTATAGGTTTCACCATCTTCTGCTACCTCAAACATTATCGAACCATCTTTCTTGGGTGAAACTGATTTCCCAGGCAACCCATTTCGCTTCTCAATCTCTTGAGTAATGATTTCTGGGAAAAGGTCCAATAAATAAAGATGTGGAGCCAGCCTTTTACACTCTTCAGCATGTACCGATGACCCGTATGAGAGCTCTCCACTCGTATGCAAAATAATAAAGACGCTCATGACTGCACCTCCATCAAATCAACAAATTTATCCAGACACATCACCAGTAGTGAGCGTGCCTTAGCGGCTGATAGAGCGGCTTTCTCATCTTCTGAGGCAGATAGACGGGTTAAGGATAGATCAGCCTCGTGCATTGCAGCACCAAGGGTAGCAAGCGTGATATTCACTCTCTGTGCCGGGGAGATACTGCCATAGCTTGCTGGTGTGATTGGTTGGCCGTCATTGCGTGCAACTCCCTGCACGAGTGACAGTGAGTCAGTTTCTGTGATGTGTACTCTCTGGTTCATGCTCTCACCCCCATTACAGGTAAAGATGCAGAAATATGGATTCGAGGATATGGGTTGAACACCGGCTGAGCGTACATCTCCCAGTGAACACAGTGCTCAGTGAGTGGGTCGAGTGATTGACCTGGTTCATGCTGATCACAGCTTCCGTTGAACTGCAGATCAAAGTGGTAGTGATGGCAAGCATTACAGCTTACCTCTAGTGGGAATGATCCCGTGGTTTGGTTGTGCATGATGCACCTCCTTTAGCTATCGTTTGATAACTGCCACCAATCCTTACCACAGAATTAAGGTGACAGACCGTACAGAGGTGGTAATACCGGCTAAAGGTCGGCCACCCGAAGGTGCCCTGCACGGTCCGTCATAAACTACGGACGTAAAAAATGCGCTCGTCTTCGAACGACAGCGCATGTTGCGCTTTAGCTAATCGGGTTACCACACCCGTCACTGGATTTTGCCAGTGCCCATTTAGTATTGATCTGTTACGTGGTAATGTCAAGACACACAAAGATTATTTCATCAATAATCACACCCTGATTAGAACGTCATGGTGATTTCTGATCTTCTCCTCAATCTTTGAGGTATCCATTTCAGCAGATGTTTCATGAAGATAATAAACTTTCTTATCAACACACATAAAATGCTCTCGGAAGGCTATGTATTCCAGTACGCCGTCCTGCTCCATTGCTGACAGCTTATCTCTTTCCCAAGAGTTCAACGATCTTGATGACCGAAGCGGATCTTCATAGTGTCTGGGATATATTGAAAACCTGTAAACAACTGAGACAGCAGCACCCGGAATCCATGTCTCTCCTTTGTTTTCTTCTGCAGTACAAATTGCAGCACGACTTAGAGACCAAGTACGATCCATGCCACAGAAAAAAGATGACCATATCCCCGCGCTTTTAAAATGAAGCAACTCCCCAAATTGATGACGCCAATAATCATGCTCTGACATATAGATATGCCTATGAGCCTGATCAGTAATTCTATTAGAAATATTATCCGCCCTTTGCAGTAAGCGAGCCGTTGTTACCCAGCGTATACGGTCATTTGTAACTTCACCTTCTTCATCAGACAAAATTTCATATGCCTTTTTGATCAGGTCAATCGCTTTATCCAAATATGAAAGTGACTGCCTATTCCTTTCATTGCTAAAGTGTATCCAAATTGCTGTCGCGAGTGTTGCAGTCAACACTGTCATAGAGAGTGATTCCGGTGTTATCCACAACGCAACATCTATCTTTGAAATCTGATCAACCAATAGCATAACAGCACCAAGTACAATCGGAATTGCCACTGCAGCTACCACCACTCCTGCCACGTCAGGAACTATTTTTTCAGCTTGCTTGAAATATGAATTAACTCTCATAAGCCCTCATTGAAAAATATGCATTTTGTCATTTTACATCCCTTGACAATACCAGATCACACATCACCTTCTGGTCCAACTCAACAACTTCTGCTGTCAGCAATGATAGAGTATCAATCACTATTAATTCAGCTATCCGATAGCACCCATAACATAACACTCTACATCATTGATTAGGAGTGATTAGCAGCTTTTTAGCTTTATTAATGAGCTTAACCGCATCCTTGATGTCACTGAATGGTGATCTTGCATCTAAAAGAACCTGCATTCCTTCAGCTGTCTGTTCAAGTGCTTCATAGACTTCTTTCTGCTTTGTGAAACACTCATTCACCTTTGCATTAATCATCTTGAGATCGGCTTCTGGGTACTGATGATCGCCCACATACATATCCATTTGTTCACCAAGTAATTGATCACATTTTGCGGGAAGCTCAACAACATATTTCCCTTTCCGCGCCATATCAGCAACAGCATCAACCATCCTAGGTATACTCCAGATTGCCGCTAATACTATGGATATGCCACCAATCACTATCACTCCTACTTTCATCTTTTCATTCCTCACTAAAGGGGACCTCGAAAAACCACTGATTTCGCAAGACTGATAACATAGAAACAGATAGTTACAAATGTAAATATCGTCAATCTAGAGGTTTTTCGAGGTGCCCTAAAACGTAAACGAGCACCTAGAAGAGATTGATCCACTACAGGAAGTAGTCAGAGACCATCCTGCTGAGCAGTCACCCACTCCAAAGCTGCCATCCTGAATGAGAACACCTGCATGTTCCACTCTCTATTTCGTGGAAAGTCAGCCAGCATTTCCACAACCTCTTTGACTCAAACGGCTGTAGGCATCCTCTCTATATTCAAATGCGGGTCTTCAGTCAATAAAAGGTGAACTTAGCCTAAGGCACTCTTACGAAGTACCCTTCCTCTGCTTTCATCTCGGTCAAGCTATTGAGGAATACCGGCGTACTTTCGAGGTAGCTACTCCACCTCAGTCCATCCCACCCCCACACTGATGTCGCTCCATGCTCGTCAAGAAAAGACTGAATACTTGCAGAGTCACTAGCATCCATGCCGCCGATAAGGTTCCATCCACCTACTAACGAATGAGAAGTTATGCTTTGACTGATAGTAATGCCGCAGGATGCAGGATTATCTGCACATGCCTGTACTTGGGACGTAATAGCAGCAGAAATAGCTGTTGCAACTGCAGCATCAATATCTGCCTGATTAAATCCTGACTGAACCGTAACCACGAGAGGATCTGTTCCTGCAGTAAACTCTTCCATTGCAGTAAAGCCATCACCATCAGAGTCAGATACCTCAGAAGATGATAAGTCTCCAATACGGTCTGTTTCCCATTCATCAGGAAGACCATCTAAATCGCTGTCTTGGCTGTACAGTGGGTCATCCGGAAAGGCATCAGCTATAGAGCTCTGATAACTACTCTCTGGGATATTGGTGTTCTTTAGAACCCAAGTTTCACTATCCTGTTCAACCCACTGCTTTACAATCCCCAACCCTTTGACCAACCAATAAATAGTTCTTGCTGTTTCATTGATGTTCTCCCCTTCAATACTGCCACTCATTGAAAACTCAACTTGAATCTTAACCGCCCTGAATGTACCAAGAACTGTTTCAACATCTTCAAAACCATAAAATGTTGAGCTAGATGTATAGCTAATCGGATAGCTTACGCCAGCAGAAGGAAAAACATACGTCGCCGTACCTGATGAATTTACTACGTCACCGGGGCTCATCGTGGCTGGTGCATAAACTATAGCCGGGGAAGCATCTATATAGTAATCCAATGTGCCAAATCCACTAATGTAAACACTCAACCCTCCAAGTCGATGTAATCGAATGCCATTATTCGTTGAAAAATACTGGGTTGTTCCTTCGCTGGAACTATACGGCCATGTTTCGACACCATTAATCGGAATGGAGTTTGTGCCAACACTATCTCTTGTAGTGTCCCATGAATAAAGCTCGTTATTGTATGTCCACTCATTTCCTGGCGCGATGGCAGCCCAATCAACTGTATCTATAATTTCAGCCACAGAAATACTTGGGATCACCCCTGCCAACAATAGAAATCTTACAATTGCTTTCACAACAACACTCCCCCTTCACGGACTATCTATCGAGGCTAACAGACTGACAAACATCATCACAACAGCCTGAGAGTGAAATATATTGATACATTTCTCCAGTTGCGCCGCGCCCACCTTCAAGGCAACATCAGTGCTATGAAGATAGCTCTCGCCCAATTCCTGCTTACTGCTTTCTCAACAGTTCAGGCACAACCACTCTCTGAGGTCGTGGAGCGTGAGTGCCTAGGGGAGACCAATCTTGCGGGGCTACTGGGTACAGTGATGCACGCCAACCTAGATGATGAGGCTGTGCATTGATCTCCAACTACCTCAAGCTAATTTACTGATGGAACTGCTCAACAAAATCATTGACTGGACCAACAGCAATTCGGGTTACCTTACTCTAATTCTGTTTGTTCTGACTATGCTGTTTGGGTGGATATCAGGCATATTCCGAACACTGAGACATAAACCTAAATTCAACATTGATACAATTAAGGGTCCCACACTTTGTGCTGTGCTCGATACAGGAATGAAGCATGAGGGGCAAGATGTTCTTAGAACTGCGATCTCTCTTTACCTTACAATTTCAAATGTAGGCTCTGCACCAGCAAGCATTGAAAAAGTCAAAGCCGGCTTCCATTGGAAGCTAAAGCCATTCAGTCGGCAATGGGTTCATAATAGGGTTTTCTGGTCCCAGCTGTCTGGTCAAACTGCTTTTTTAGAGTCTTTCCAACATGATATTGGAGAATCTATTCAAGTTTTTCCTTCTCTATTTCAAGTTGATCGCATACTAGGACAATCAACGCCAACATACTTGCAAGAAGGCCAAAACACCAATGGTATTGTCTACTTCGAGAGTGACGGTTGGGGAGGATGCTTCCCTATGCCTCATAAGAATGGTACAGCAACCATTCAGGTCCTAGTAGTCGACTCTTATGGGAACAAATACAAAAAAACTTTCTCTATACCTTTAATGTCCTGGGATGAGGCCAAGAACTACAACCCTTCTTTTGGGGAAACACTTGCCACGCTAAGAGGAGACAAAAACCTGACCGATCATTTTGAATCACTAAAAAAGAGCTACTTTCCCTCAATAACTACGTAAGCGTCTAGCAAACGCCACTATCCCCCCAATAGTTTCAGATCTTCGTTTTTCAAATTAAACGGCAGCAGGGCATTAACTTCCTCACCAGATTTAGCCCGAGGGAAATATTCAAACAGATAGTTGAGGTACCTCCAAGGCTCCAGCCCATTGGCCTTGGCGCTCTCTATCAGGGTGTACATGGTGGCGCTGGCCTCTGCACCCGCAGGACTTCCAGAGAATAGCCACCCTCTTCGACCGACTGCAAAGGGACGAATGGCATTCTCTGCAATATTGTTGTCGATTTCGATCTCACCATCTTTTAGAAAGGTGGTGAGTGTGGGCCACTGATTGTTGGCGTATTGTATGGCTTTTCCCAGCAGGCTATTGGGGAGTGTTTTGGTTTGGTATTTATCGAGCCATACACGGATCTTCTCCAGTACGATGACCGACTTCTCTTGCCGTATCTGATGGCGCTGATCTATGTTCATCTTCTCCCTGCGTGCCTTGCTCTCGATTGCGTAAAGTTTTCCGATTAGTTTGACGATCTGGTGGTGGACGGTTGTGGCTTTACGTCCATGGGTTGCATCCACAAATTTGCGTCGTACATGCGCCCAGCAACCGGCACGGTCAATTACCTCGGGCCGTTTTGAGAGTTCGTTGTAGCCAGAGTAACCATCCGTTACGCTGTAGAACTGGTTTTCACGAGAGGCATCTTCTCCCCTAAAGAGGTAGTGGAGGGGAATTTCTCCACTGCGGTTGGGGGAGTATTGGAAGCTGATCACCGGTTGATCCGGGGGGCCTCCTTTGTAGACCCACATATAGGTGACGTGGTCAACCCCTACTGCACACAGAGTTAAGCCACTTTTTCCCACTCCAGCACCTGCTGCTCATAGTCGTTGGGACTCATGTATCCAAGATACGAATGCAGCCGATCACTGTTGTACCACATGGTGATGTACTCCAATATATCCTGCTGAGCCTCATAGCGGGTCTGGTAATTTTCCCACTGAACCCGTTCCTGTTTCAGGCTACCAAAGAAGCTCTCTACCACTGCATTATCCCAGCAATCACCCTTGCGGCTCATACTCCCCTTGATTCCGTGTACCTTCAGCAGGGTACGGAAATCCTGGCTGGCATACTGGCTGCCTCGATCTGAGTGGTGAATCAGTCCCTCTTTAGGACGGCGCCTCCAAATGGACATCTTCAATGCATCACAGACTAGCCCAGCTTTCATCCGGGAACTCATGCTCCAACCAACCACCTTGCGAGAGAAGAGATCTATCACTACCGCCAGATAGAGCCATCCCTCCTGAGTCCAGATATAGGTCACGTCTCCTGCATAGGCTAGATCCGGTTGCGCCACTGCAAAATCCCGCTTCAGCAAGTTATCAAAGACAGGCTGCTTGTGGTTACTGTTGGTGGTAATCTTGTACTTCTTGCGCTGACGCACAGAGACTCCAGCTTCCTTCATTAACTTCCTAGCCTTGTTTCTGCTCACAGGAAAACCCAGTGCATTCAATGCTTTTCTCATCCTGCGAGAACCATAGCTGCGGCCTGACTCTTCTGATATTTTCTTTACAAAATCAATCATCTCTAGATGAAACGGATCAACAGGCCGAGTGACTACATGTTTACGGTAGTAGTAATAGCTACTACGACTGACACCCAATACCCGGCATTGCAGGCTGACTGGATAGGCATTCTTGTGTTGGGTGATAAACGAGTATTTCACTTCGTTTCTGCTGCGAAGAATGCCGTCGCTTTTTTTAGGATGTCACGTTCCATCTGCAACCGTTTCACATCCGCCTTCAAGGATTTGATCTCCTGCTGTTCTGTACTCAACTTCCCGTTACCCCGAAAAGCATGACCATCCTCCTCCTGCTGTTCTTTGGCCCAACGTCCCAACATGCTGTGATTGATCCCGAGACTTCTCGCTGCCTCTACTCGCGTGTAACCCTGATCAATAACCAGACTGACTGCATCCAGCTTGAACTCTTTCGAATATTTCTTTCTCTCTGTCATTTCTATTTCCTCTTGTTAAGGTCATTATCCTTAACTCAGGTGTGCAGGGCTATTGGACCACATCATACCGGGTCACTGTGCTTAGTAAACTCTAGTTGCAGTTGATTGATACGCAGAGTGAGCACATGCTCCGGTATTGAGCTCTCTATAGTGATTGGAACCCATTGTGGAGGAGTGGTCTTACAATCATGATTCTTCTCATGGGATGGCTTGGAAAGTTTACTTTTCTTGTTGAGCCGGTTGCGCCAGTAGATAAACTGACTGTAACTCAGTTGATTCTCAGTACAGTAGTTTTTCTGAGTGTGGTTACTCTCTTCCCATCCCTGGATCTGTTTTGTCGAGTAGACGGACTTCTTCCGTCAAGGTTGTCGTTATGAACAGCTGATTCTTTCATGGGTACACCTCGCTGCACGCAGCTACTATGTGATCTCTGCTCATTACTACTTCCTCTTGGGTTGTTGTCACGCCCCTCTCAGAACCGTGCTTGCGCAATTCACGCACACGGCTCCTCAACAGCACTCGTCTCTTCACTTTGAAAGTTACCATAGGTTCACCATAATACGCGGGGCGGGCAGCGGAAATCGCTTGAGTAGCAGATTGAACTTATCAAAGTTCATACTCCCTCTTTTGCCTCTTCTCCCCAACCATTTGTAGAGTAGCATTCTCACTTCATAGGCGAAGTTCTGTATGCTCTGGCTGTTTCCAGTTACTCCGTAGTAGGCATAATGCCCCCTCAGTTTTCTGGCTGTTGTTTTCATGATCTCGACAGTTGATAGGGTACGGTGCTTCTTTATCCACTGCCTGTAGAGCTTCAGTTTGGCGGTAATCCGCTTGCTGATGCTCTTACGTCCAATCTTAAAGGTCTTGCCATTTCGTGAGGTGGTGCAGTAGTGGGTAAGGCCGAGGAAATCGAAGGTTTCTGCCTTTCTCTCTCCTCGCTCTTTTGCTCTCTTCTGCGCCTGCGGTCCAAACTCTAGGATTTTGGTTTTCTCTGGGGCAATCTCTAGCCCGAACTGGTTGAGCCGTTCTTCCATTTCTATACGAAATCGCTTTGCATCTGCTTCTTGTTTGAAGCAGACGACAAAGTCATCCGCGTAGCGGATGAGTCGGGCTGTACCTGTACAGGTTTTGAGGTATTTCCGTTGAAACCATAGGTCTAGGGTGTAGTGGAGGTAGAGGTTTGCGAGTACAGGGGAGATTACTCCGCCTTGCGGTGTCCCTTTCTCGCTAGCTCTAAATACTCCTTCTTCATGGATTCCTGATTTGAGGAAGCGTTTGATGTACCGAAGTACGCGCTTGTCTGCGATTCGGTGTGCCAGAAATTCCATCAGTTGGTCTTGGTCTACGTTGTCGAAGAAGCCTTTGATGTCGGCCTCTACGATGTAGTTGGTCCCTTTTCCTGTGATGGTCTGGTTTATGATTCGCAGGGCATCGTGGCAGCTGCGTTCTGGGCGAAATCCGTAAGAGTCATCTATGAAGTCTTGTTCATAGATGGCTTGCAGAATTTTACTCAGGGTCGCTTGTACCAGTTTGTCCTCCAGTGCAGGTATTCCCAGTGGCCGCATTTTCTTGCTTTCAGCTTTGGGGATGTAGACCCTTAGTACTGGTTGCGGGATGTACGCCATTCGATGGAGTCGCCCAATGAGGTCATCGAGGTTTTCCATCAAGTTTGCTGCGTATTGCTCTTTGGTGATCCGGTCGATGCCGCTCGCCTTTCCTTCCTTCAAGGCGTTGAAGCACCCCAGCAGTAGCTCTTTGTCTACCAGATGAAATAGACTGGTAAACCGACACTCTGGATCTCTGCCAGCTTTCTCCGCTATGCGCTGCAGTTTCGTTTCTACAGATTCTTCATTGCTGTGCATGATCTGTATGTCTCTGCTCCGCTGTTGCTGTTGTAGTGGCCTTTCCTCTTCTGGCATTACCCAGCATCAACGGTACTACGCCACTATCCGACTCCCTACTTCGCATCAATCAGTTCTCTCTTTGTTATCGATTGTTCCAATTTACTCACTTCCTTATGAGACTCGGTAGGGTCTCCCAGGTTGCCATTTATTCCCTGTGTACAACATGCCATCGTCTCAGACCCCGAGGAAGCAATGCAGCTCTTGCCTTTCGCTCTGCATTGTGTGGACTTCCAGTTAAGCAAGACTGTCGTCCTTCCTGTTTATAAGTATTTCGAGGCTCCATCCGTTCAACTCTCGCTTACGGCCTGCTGTCTTGATCCCTCTGTGCTTAATCTTTGGGATTACTCCCGCCGACCCAGAGTTCTCTATCCGGTGGCTGGCCTGCCTTGCCGGAATGGGATTCACACCCATTGGATTAAATGACCTTGCCTGGCCGCACTGCCAATACTCTTCCCGACTCATCTATCTATCCTCAATTGTGGTGAGAGGGTTATTGTGGCGAGATAAATTCGGTGGGGCTAGATGTAGTTCGCTAGACGCTTACATAACTACAGGTGCGAGTGTGCGGGACGCTGGAAGCGAGTGAAGGCAAAGTATGGACTGAGTATTGGGGTAAGCGAGAGGCAGTTTTTTGGAATAATGACAAAGGAGTGCAGATAAAATCAATCTTATCCTTTTTCATCAAAAAAGTGTCTAAGAATACTTCTGAGGCTCCCCAGAAAAAATATCATAGAGTTTTTTTCTTATTTCTTTGTTCTCACTTCGCGTCCTAATACCCATACTTTGGCAAACATCTGCATGAGAAACATTACCTTCCAAAGCAGTATCAAGCACACAAAATGATCTACCATTCTCATCAGAGACCGCTCGGATATTGTCCACCTTCGCTCGAACAAAACCTTCATATGTTCTATCTGTTTTTCCGTTAGCTAAATCAGTCTTTAGCTTTATCAGCCCCATCTCCCTCATACCTTGCGCACTAACATGCTCAATCCTGTTAACAGATAAACCCTTATCTTTTACGTCACTAAAAAAAGTTGGAAGAACCTCTCCAGTCTCGTTATTTATATGAATTGGTGAATAAACATTTCGAGCAACATCTTCATCATCCCCAACAACTCCAGGGCTAAACTCCGACACTGTCTGATTTTCTATTGAGCACTGACACACATCAGCCTCACCTTCAAGCAGCCGTTTACACCTCATAAAAATTATGCTGTCGCTTGTTGAGCTCTTGAATTTGTTTCGAACAGATTTTGCAGTAACCACTCAAGTTCGCTTGTTAAATGATCAGTAGAAACATCATCATCACTAAGTGAACTTCCTGATGGGTTCTCTGCATAGAATGAATAGGTATCATCCCCATAAAAACCAACATCAATATAGTAACCTTGCTGCTCCCAAAACAAACCAATCTCACCATCACTTGAAGCCATAGACACTGGCATTGGGATACCCTTCGGAATCAAATTCAAATATTCCAAGGCATCATATACAGCCTTATTTGCTGGCTTTTGAGCACCATATCCATCCCAATCATCATCAAGACCAAGAAAACCAAACAACTGAGCTGATACCTTATCTTTCGCTGTCAGAGATTCATCAACAAAGTCCCCGCTTGCTTTTTTTGATTGAACATAACCTGGCCACCCATTTTCTTGTGAATGCTCAACCTTAATATCATTCGATCCAACCCAACCATCATGCCTTGTAGCCAACACATCTGTATCTGTTGATACGAGCATGACAGTTGCAGCAGTGCTAAATAACATAATTAATCCTCAGCCTTTGTGTAGCCCAATGCTTTTACAAACATCCAGGTTTAGCATGTTCGATAGAATTTCTTTATTCTTCACATGCATTCTCCCCATATATTTCTCCATAGCATCAATCGGACCATCACTACCAAGAAGAATATCACCCTCCTCCTCCGTGCCTACTTCTTGTGACACCATAAAGCTTTTGTGCGTTCCGTTAATTATGATGTTATGTGTCTGTAATTTTTCTTCGTCGCGCCTGAAATCGACATTCATAACATTTAACTGCCTGTGCTCAACTGGATCAGAAACATCACTAAAGAACCCGTGGTATGAGTGCCATAAGTTATCCAATTCAAAGGAATGTGGCGCGATGTACTTTGTTTTTGGATCAAACAAATACTTAGCCTTAAACTTCACATCCCCTTCCCAAGTGAACTGATCAATATACTGTAAACCAAACGCAGCAATCCTTTGACCATCCATGCTTAACAATGTCGGAAACATTACTTCAAAATATCTTTTTGCTGTCATCCATATAGAACGCCACCGCAAATATTCTGAACATGACACTATGATCTGGTTGTGTCGAACCGTCAAAGACCACTTAGCCCTTCCATCAGATTTTAAAAAATCAAACGTAAAACCACCAAGGTCACTTTTGCCCTCTACATACTGGCCTGGCGGTGCATGTTGATCTAGATCTACTGTTACTGCACGATGCTCTGTTCTTCGAGGAAGATCTCCCTTCAACTGATCATGCAACAGAAATGCCTTTTTTACAGTATGGTGATCGAAAGGGACAGCACACTCAACGACAAAAGCCATTGTTTTTACAGCATGTGTTTCTCCTACTGGCTTTAGTGAATCGTGCAACTTGCTGTACCCTACATTTTGACCATTAGATCTTTTTTATTAGCCTGCCCAGACAGAGAGCATTTATTTATCGAAGTTTACTTAACCTTTCTTTGTTCTTCAACTCCCCCATGGGATAGTCACAATACAGCCGCATACCCCTCACACCGGTATTCTACTGAATAGCCCTCACCAGGCCACAGAACGTCTCTCGCTGAGAAGATGCCCTTCCTTATGAAATGGCGAAGAAGCTTGTGTAGCACCTCCTGCTCGATCTGACGCACCCTTTCACGGCTCAGTCTATTTTCAGTGAGTCCGCACTTCTGGAGCTCTTCTGCAACCTCCTCCAGGCTATGCCCTGCTTCGTAGAGCATCAGTAGTCCTCAAAAAACTCGGGCATCAAGTCGGATTGCTTATGAACCTGTACCGGCGGCGTTGGATAGGCGAATGTAAGCGCGATCGCGTCCCCGGCATCAGGAGAGGCTAGTCCGCGCTTCTTCATATCCTCTTTCTTCTCAAGCTGGATCCGCATCTTGTTGTCATACCCGTACTCGGGGCCGATTAGATCACTCACCAAATCTTGATCATCAGGAATATCTGCGCCTTCTAGCCAGTCACGCATCCTTCCCCACATTTCTGCACGCTTGTTGTAATAGGTTTCTTTGTTCTTCTCGTCCGGGGTGGACCCGGCAAGCACATCAAAGACATTGAAACCAAGCTGATTCAGCCGGTCAACAACCCCGGCACCTACCCCTACCCCATCCACAAACACTGCGTCTGGGTGTTCATTCTTGATTATCTCAGCAACCTTAGCCGCCACTTGCATGGTGTCCAGGCCACGTAGCTTAACCAGCGGCTCAATCTTTCTGCCGTGTCTCCTGGCAATCACTGTCTGATCATCACCAAACCTTGCCACATCAACCCCGAGCAGCTTAGGAGACCCAACAGGAACCTCTACCTCGCGCTTGATCGCATTATCTACAACCTCGGCAGAGATAAACTGATTGCTACCTGCTCTCGGGAACTCGCCCTTGATGCGCACTCGAACAAAATCCGAATCCTCACCATAGGAGTCTACATCCTTCTGCAGCTCATCCTTGTTAGGCATCTTACATTCACGTGAATCAACCTGGCGGGTATTCCATCGGTTGCGGTGTCGTCCGAAGCACTCCTTGAATCTGCCTGTATTCTTGGTTGGGTTGCCGAAGACGAACCACATTGCCCTTGGATCATTCACACCACTCGACACCTCCCAGATAACATCTGGAATAGCTGAACTCTCATCGTAAATAATCAGCGTGTGCTCACCATGCTGGCCAGCGAATGCCTCTGAATTGTTCTCTGAGTTAGCAATAGGAGATACAAACCATGTCTCAGGATGTTCTTTCTTGAAAAACTTGGTGGCTGTCCAGGTAAACCAATGCTCGTTGATGGCTCTCTTGTGCCATACGGCCAGCTCACGCCATGTTTTCGTATTCAGCTGAGGAAAGGTATTAGCAGTCACTACTCCATTTAGGTGTGGCCGTGTAGTCATTGCCCATAAGATTAACCAGGCAACCACACTGCTCTTCCCTACTCCGTGCCCTGACGCCGTAGCATCTCGAATCGTACCCAGGGGATCTTCTTTGATTCGACCACCCACATAGTTCAGTAACTCCTCCTGCCAGGCATCCGGACCGTCATAATTCTCAAGTGGCCCACCCTCTTTCCCCCAAGGGAATGCGAGCTGAATGTACAGTAGAGGATTTGAGTAGCAATCCCCCGCAAATCGGACCATCTCCTTACTTTCCACGCTCTAGCTGTCTCCTGCGCTCATTAAGCTCGGACTCTATTTCGATGGTTCCAGAGTGCTCAATTCGATCTTTGAACGCCTGTACATCCACATGACGCCCTAACATCTCCAGCCGCTTGCCTCGATCGGCCAGTTTTACCTTCACGACCTCACCCAACCCCTCTGGCAACATATGTACGTCGATACCAGCAACCAGGCCTTGCCTCCAAATTAAAGGCCATTCATGTACTGGCTTCAGCCTTCCATCTTCATCATAGAGCTCAGCCAAATCAGCCTCAGCCTCATCACCCAATCTCTGAAGCATCCATGCCGCATCGATACCCGTCTTTTCAGAGCGTCGCTTCTTACCGTCAATGATTGCATTGCAGACGTTAACTTTGGATAACAGTCTCGCACCCTGCTCTTTAGCTGTTTTCTTGCTGTACCCGGCACGAATAGCCGCCTGAGTGGCGTTCAAGTCTATTAGGTACTCTTCAACGAATCTTTGCTGCTTAGGTGTCATGAGGCTCTCCTACGCGGCCGGCGGTAATTGACTGGCTGATACCGCCAGGATGAGCAGTGCTGCGATGATAATTAGATCCATCATGCTACCCTCGCAAATTCACCAAACAGGGTTTTAGCAGCTTCAACATAGGCTTCGTGAGCCGCTTTTGGGGTGGTGTGGAGCCCAAGGTCGTACTTGACCTTATTTCTCTGAATTCTTGCCCACCACATGCCAGCTGCCTGATTCCAGGAAACGCCCTTGTAACCAGATGAGCTGTTCTTGTTCAGCTTGCGGGTCCCCCCTCTATCGGATCTTGTAGCTAACCTGAGGTTGGATATCCGGTTATCCGTTGCATCATGATTAATAAAGCTGAGCATTTCCTCGGGCCACTCTCCATAGACATAAAGCCAGGCCAACTGACTCGCGCTATACATCTTCACGTCGAGCTTGATTCTGACGCCTCCATTGGTTGATGCAGCTCCCGCCACATCCCCCGCACAAACTCTTGTTTCAGGTGGATTGATCCAGGTGAACACCCCAGTCTCAGGGTTATAGTGAAGCAGCTCTTTGAGTCGTTGTTGAGTGATCATGTTTTGCTGTACTGGTTGGACACCAGCCACCCCTCAAGAAACAACAGTCCTTCCATTCGCCGCTTGCGCATTGTGTCGAAACTAACGCCCAGCTCATCAGCAATAGTCTTCTGTGAGCCGGGAAGTAACCACAGAGCCACCAGCACCTCAGCTAGTGGAACAGGCATTACATCCAGTGCGCTCTGCACTGTGCTGCATAGCCATGAATGACCTTTCATTTCTGGGGTGTGATCTTGGTTCCACCTGTCACCATGGTCAATCGCCATACCGGCACGTGCAACAGGAGATGCACCAGGATAGCCAAGCTTGGTCATGCTGTTTTCTGGCTGCAGCTTCCACACTGCCCAAGCAGACAATCCTTGATCAGCTCGATCGGTCCACTGTTTTCGAGACATTAAGCAGGAATCCCCCCGTACTCCAACAAGGAAATTGCCTCATCGAAGGGGAATTGCAGTAGGTGATTAATCTCCATTAGCTCCTTTGATGCAGCCTGTAATCGATCAAGGTCCCCAGTTGCTGCGCACTCAGCCATAAACACACTACGGTCAGTGCCAATCTTGAGTCTCCGCTCCAAAAGGTCATTTCTAACCTTCACCAACCACTCAATTCCCTCTAGGCTCTCTTTGCTCATTCACCATGCTCCTTTTCATCGTTGCGCCATGCTCCGGCAAATTCTTTGTAAATTGCATTAATCCCTCGCATTTTTTCCATCTTGGTTTTCTGGGTCACCCCCGGCCTACGAATAGCCTTTCTCAGCTTGCGTAGATCACGCTCAGACTCCTTGAATCGGTCAATACGCTCAGACCAGACTTTGTTCTTCTTGCGCCATTGGGCCTTTCCCCTGAAATCAGCTTTATCCAACGATCCAAACTCTTTCTTGTAAGGGAGGATTTTCTCTTTCAGCTCGTAATAACGGGATCTGTGATGCCCCTCCCAAAACTTACCTTTTACCTTCCGGACAAATGGGACCTTGTGGGCTTCCATCTCTTTTTCTGGGTCAATGGCCGATGCTGCTGTGTCTACTGTGTTGAGCAGGAACTTACCCGCACCGCCTGCAGCAAACTCCAGGATGTACTGGGCACTTGCGCCTGAGACATCAACTGCCCCTGAATGGAACTCATCACCACCGGTTGCCTCATTGATATCCTTGAACAGATCCACCATGAGCCCCTCATCATTCTTAAATGGGCGATGAGAGTCAGGGATTATTCCTGAGTTAAAGGGATTCTCCTCCTGCTGGATTGGGCTTCCTTTCCAATCTTCATTGATGGCAATCTCTGCGAATGGCCGCGCTACTGAGGGAACCAATCCGGTCTTGCTACCCAGATCAACGGGGATAAATGACCCTAGAGCAGCATCCAGTAAACGCCCTGTAGTGTCTGCAAGCTCTGCCTCTGGGTTGGGTTCAAAGCCCATGTGCTCACCGATTAGAGAGCCGACAACGAAGGGAACATTCCAGCCATAAGGAAGTGGTATTTTGTAGAAATCAGCCTCTTCTGCTGACCCAGGGGGGACAATGATCAGGTTACGCTCTTTGACGTGGTCCGGGATCGCATCATAAATTGAATTGCCCTCCTCATCTTCCGGGCTCATCATTCGGTTGGTTTGATCCAACATAAAACCGGTAGCCACGATGGAGCCCGCAATAGCCTGTACCTTACGGTTCTTGAGTGCTCGAAGGGTACGGGTGCTGCCCTGAACCCCGGCATTGGCAAACATGTAAAGGGCATTCATGCTCTCTTTAGCTGAGCCACCCCTGTTGAAATCAACCGTCAGCTCTCTGGCCAGCTTTGCGGCCTGTGGTTTACTGAGCCCCTGTTTCTTTCCCTGGTGATAAGCACTGAGCCGAACAGCGTTCTCAATGCTCATATTGAGCCGCTCCAGGTACTCACCCATTGCTACAGCTTTATCCTTGGTCCAGTTCACTGCACCTGGCTTCTTGCGATCGAGCATCTTCTTGAGATTGGCCTCTGCATCAAGTACATCACTATGAAGATCAGCCCAACCAACCTTGCCGCCCTCTTGCCTGAATTCTTCCCAGAGCTTGGACCACTTAGCAGAACGTAATTTCTTTGATCCACCCAGTTTTACAGAGTCCTTGGACATGGCTCTATATATCCCCAGGTAGGCCATAGGCGCATCTTTCACCGTAGCTGCCCCTTTACCCTGCAATGGAGTATCTTGCAGCTGTATAGCTGCTGTCTGTACGTCTCTTATTGCGTTGGTAACTGTGAACCCAGGATTCCATGAGGTGTTGGCCTGTGAGAGGAATCGATTGATCTTCCCGGTGGTCTTGAGAATGGGCCCTAGCTGTTGTCCATCGACATTCTTCAGGGCCTCACTGATACGCTTGCCTCGCTCTCCGGGAAAGGTCAGCTTGTGCTCTTTGCCATCCGCTCTGATTGTCATGAATCCAACTCCATCTTCTTGGCTCATATCCTGCGGATACATCAACACGCCTTCTTTGTTGTACTTTGGCACCATCTGTTTGGAGTTTATTGTGGCAAGGCCTGCACCACCGGTTTCATTCAGGAAGTTGAGGAGCACTTTATCGACCCTGCTCTTCTCGCTTCGGATAATTGAGGATTCAGTCTGTTTGATAGTGTGTGCAAGCAATGATTCAGCTTTGGTGCTACGGCCTCCACGCATCTGAGACTCTGGTCCTTTAAGCTGGAATCCACTTCCAGGAGGAGCCATATCAGCCGTAATCTCTCCATCTGGCAGTGACTTCAGCGGTGCATAGTGAGGGTACAGGCTCTCCCACCTTTAGCGCTCACAAAGATTGACCCACCCAGTGCTCACAAAGTTGACCCACCTACTGTTGGTGCTCATTCAAACTGACCCACCTTCACTCCCTCTGATCCACCGCAGATAGAGGAGCAAACTTACGGTATTTCCAATACTGGATTTACCGATGTGTACCGATACCAAATCCTGCACCCACTGTGGCGATCATTTTCACTATCGACCCCAAAACCCTACCCAGAGCTACTGCCCCAAACCAGCCTGCCAGCAAGCCCGTAAAACTTGCTGGGAGCGAGATAAGCGTCGTCATGACCCAGACTACAAGTCCAATCAACGTGATGCACAAAAGCGCTGGCAGGAGAAGAAGCCCAGTTACTGGAAGCAGTGGCGTAAAAACAATCCAGATTACGTAGCTCGGAACCGAGAGCAACAGCGAATTCGCAATGCAAAGTTGCGCAACCCAGGTCTGGCGGTTGACACGTCCACAATTGCAAAGATGGACGTGTCGGATGCGCTGGATGCGTCAAGTATGGAAATAGCCATACCTGCTGGGGTTTACCGTCTGATTCCAATTGATTGCAAAGATGGATGCGTGAATCTGGAGTATCGCTTCAAGATCAGTGCACTATCAAGTTCTGGGTGAAATATGGCTGATTGCAAAGAGAGGACGTGTGAGCCTTTTCACCTTTTCTCCTCTATGGTTTGACGCCATGAACAGCACACAAACCACAGCGCTCAGCTCTTCCGCTAGGTATCCATTGAACGAAGATAAGCTGGATGAAAATGGTTATCCCCTGCAGGAGGCCGTTGATATTCACCGCCTTGACCTGCGCTTCCAAGATACCCGTATTGAGCGCCCCAAAGCACTGGCACGGTTGACCCAATCGATCGCAGAGATTGGGTTACGCCTTCCTGTTCAGGTGGCCGACACCGGGAATGCACTGATTCTGATTGATGGCTATCAGCGCATTCGTGCCTTTGATGCATTGAATCGTGATCGTATACCCTGTGAATTTTGCAAGGCTCCATTGGGGGTGGTACTGGGTGAGTGGTTTGATCATCAGCACAGTCGCAAGCTGGAGGCCATTGAGGAGGCCTGGCTAATCGACCAGCTGCTCCATAGCGGGCAGAATCGCCGTCAGATTGCCTCAGACCTTGGACGTAGTGAGAGCTGGATCAGCCATCGACTGGTACTACTTGATGGACTGGATATCTCCTATCAGGATGCTATGCGAAAGGGGGTCCTGAGCTCTTGGGCAGCAAGCAGAATCTTCGTGCCATTTGCGCGCGCAAACCGTAAAGATGCCGACCAGCTGCTCCAGTCACTCCATCAATCCTCCTTCTCTACACGCGAACTTGAGCTCTGGTATAGCCACTACCAGCATAGCCATGGTGAGCAGCGGGCTCATCTGCTGAGCCATCCACGACTCTTTCTCGATACCCTGAAGCTACAGCAGGTGAAATGTGAAGTGAAGGAGCCTGATCCTGCACAAAGGTGGATGTGTAAAATGGATGGAATCCTCCGCCAACTAAGCGGATTGGAGGGGCAGATTGAGAAGGTGCTCAACCCGCTTTCCCCAGTAGATTGTGATAATGCACACTTTCCCGAAATGGAGAAGAAATCCAGAGAGGGGGAGCGGATGCTTGCAGCGATGGCATGTATCATCCAGGCTCATCTGGAGCTCTAGCCATGACCACAGATGATTCTTCAGCCAATGGCTATCTAGCCAGACTTCGCGGTCAACAGAGAGATCAAACGATCCTCACCCTGCACCAACAGGAGCACTCCATACGAGAGATTGCACACCTTCTCAAGGTTTCCCGTAACACCGTGCGCCGTATCATCCGTAATCCACCGCAATTCTATGAAGAGGTGGATAAAGAAGGGGGTGCGGAGCACGCCTCGCTAGAGGAGAAATCCCCCAACCACCCCATTGGTGAGCATCTCTCTGACCTCTACATCACAGCCAAAGGCAACGGAGTGCGGATCATGGAGCTGGCACAAGAGCTCCATGGTATTGAGATCAGCTACTCCACCCTGACCCGGTTGATTCGTCAAACCCAACTGCGCCAACCAACCCCAAAACGTAGTGGAAGATACCACTTCGAGGCGGGAGCCGAGATGCAGCATGATACCTCCCCCCATACCATCGAGATCAACGGAAAAAAGGTGATCGCTCAATGTGCTGCCGCCATCTTGCCGGTGAGTCGTTACGCCTTTATCCAGTACTACCCCTGCTTTACTCGCTTTGAAATCCAAGTTTTTCTCACTGAGGCCATTCAGTACTTTGGAGGGAGTACCCCCCGCTGCACGATAGACAATACCAGTGTCGTAGTCGCCTCCGGTAGTGGACCGGAGGCGGTCATCGCCCCACAGATGAGAGCCTTTGGAGAGTACTTTGGGATGACCTTTATCCCCCATGCGGTGATGCACTCCGACCGCAAGGCGCATGTAGAGCGGCTTTTTTCTTGGGTGGAGGGTAACTTTATTCCTGGTCGTAGCTTTGATAGCTGGAGTGATCTCAATACCCAGGCTAGAGCATGGAGTGACGGGGTGGCTAACCAGAAGGTCAAACAGGCGATCCGGATGAGTCCTAAAGCCGCATTTGATGAGGAGCGTAAAACGCTCCTCTCGCTCCCCCCCTATATCCCAGTGGTTACCCGGATTGAACAGCGGGTCGTCGACAGCTATGGCTTCACTCATCTGGAAACCAATCGATACTCCGTACCGCAACGCCTGATCGGGAAATCAGTTGAGCTCCACAAGCGAGCGACAGAGGTCGTGATCCACTTCCAGAGCAAGGTCGTGGCGAACCATCAACGCCTCATCGGAGAACGGGATGGGCGCTCTACCATTAAGGGGCATCACACCAATCCACGCAAACGCTATAAGGATAAAAAAGCTCCCAGCACTGAAGAGAGTCTATTGCGAGGTCATAACAAGACTCTCGATCACTATCTTGATCAGCTCAAGCAACATCTCAGAGGCCGGGGCATACAGGGAATGCGGCGACTACTACAGATGAGGCGCACCTATCCGGCAGAGCCCTTTCAGGCAGCAATCGATCAAGCTGACCACTATGGCCTCTATGACCTGCAGCGCCTTGAGCAGATGATTCTGGAGCGGGTGCGAGGTAACTTTTTTCAGATGGACGATTTGGAGTGCTAGAGATCAATTGATACAAGGAGAGAGCCAGAATAATGGAGAGCGAAATCAAAAAACTGCTGGAGCGGCTCAAGCTGAAAGGGATGAGTGAAAAGCTCGATGAGACCCTCGCTTCTGTCGAGCGTAATGGAGACCCTCCACTGAACTTGCTCAAACGATTACTACAAGAGCAGTGGCGCTACACCCAGGAACGCAGTATGGCAAACCGAATCAAACAAGCCAAACTTCCTTGGGAGTGGTCGATTGAGAGCTTTCCTTTTGAGCAGCAACCCAAAGTATCCCCCTCACAGATTCGTTCACTGGCCAGTCTCGACTTTATACAGCGGACAGAGAATATTGTCCTGATTGGCCCACCAGGAACAGGAAAAAGTGGACTGGCGACAGGGCTACTACGAGAGGCATTGATTAATGGCTATCGAGGACGCTTCTACAATGCACAGGATCTTATTGATGAACTCTATGCCTCATTGGCCGATCAATCCTCAGCTCGCCTACTGAAACGGCTTGCCAACTATGATCTGATCGTAATTGACGAACTGGGTTACCTGAATCTCAAACCAGAGCAGGTCAACGCCTTCTTCAAATTGATGGAGATGAGATATCGGCACAAACCAACCATCATCACCACTAATCTTGAGTATGAGCAGTGGTATGAGCTATTTGGGAGAAAATCACTGGTCGATGCACTACTCGATCGGTTACGGCACCAGTGCACTACCATCAGAATTGATGGTGATTCACTGCGTATACCGAATGAGAAGCTACCAGATAAAAAATAGACGCTGAAGCAAGGCATGATTAAAAGGGTCTCCAGCATGATTGCTGGAGACCCTTTTTTTGTCTTTGAATTATGAAAAGTCCGAGTGCATAAACCTTAAAAACTGCGCACTGGGTGGGTCAATTATTTTGAGCACAGGTGGGTCAATTTTTGTTAGCGCTGAGGTCTCCCACTGCTTGCGCATAACCGGGTTAATCAATCCGCTCTCTTCCAGGCGATCCAGTCTGTGTTTGTTGATGGCGTCATACTGAACGGCAATTGCCTCTAAATCTTTGCTCTTTCCTGATTTCTCAAAGTTGAGCATGACTTTATCAGCAGACATATCACTCATGCCCGACTGAGAATAGCCGCCCTCTTTATTTCGGCGGTGTAGTACCCGATTGGTCTCGGGTGCTGTACGGGCATAAAGATACTGGTCCATCTCTTCAATAGAGATATTGGCCTCATCCATACGGTTGATAAGCGGCTCTACGTGCTGTGTTTTGAAATCAGAAGTAGCCACTTCAGCCTTTCCGGGATAGAGCCTCAGAGCGGTTTCAACATCGCTATCATCCGTTAATTCAACACCGTCTGTCTTGGCCTGTTCGCTGACTCGGTGCAAGCTGTGGTGTTTGTCCTGAATGAAGTTGCGGAACCTCTCCATCTTGGTCATTTTGCCCAAGTTACCGCGCACCTCTCCCCAGCGCGGGTCTTTGATCTCACTCTCTAATGGTGCGGCACCTTCTATGTTCTTCAGGTAATCGGCTGCATCTGCATCAAGGCGTGAGAGCACCTGTTTGCGAATACTGCTCGAACTCCCTCCTTTGAACCCCATGTCTGAGGCCAGCTGACGCACGTCACTGTTGCGCATACTTTCGATCATTACACGATTCTGACGGCGCATTGCTGCCATACCATCTGGGGTAATAGTCGAGATATGCTCTTCTTGCGCTCTACCATCGGTGATGCCCCAGCCTTTTTCTGAGTGAACAGGCTCATGAATCTCAGGATTGAACTCATTTCTCAGTTTGATGGCTGCTCTTGCGCCTTTCTCTGAGCTATAAGCCTCACCATTGGTTTTGTAATGGACTTTAGGAGGAGCAATAGAGGATTCTGATTGGCTTTCCCCGCCAATTTCATCTATATTTTCTGTATGGGAGATGTCTTCAGGACGTTCCGGACGTTCAGCGGCGGCTTCATTAGGAGATGCAGGCACTGAGGAGTCTCCCAGCTTTCTCTTCCACATACTGGTAACCGCCAGTTTCTTGCGTCCCTCTCGGATCTCCTCAACCACATAGTAATCATTGCCGATTACCTTTGTGACAACGAGTCTTTGCTGTCCATTCACCTCCCCCCCTTTGCTGATTGTGTCTGGATGTTCAACAATCTCGGGTAGCAGTGCATAATCCTCCTCTACAACTGGAATCTGATCTGCTCTCGTTTCAGTGTCTGGCCCATGTTTATTGGCAATATGGCGCACACCAGACTCATCAAGCACGTGGGTATAGCCAGAAAGGTCACCAACAGCATCGTTTGCCTTCTGTGCAAAGTCATCAGATACCGTGGCATAGTCTTCATACAGATCATTTCCGGACTTCCGACCCAGTGCTTGCCGGGCAAGGTTGACGATACGACCCTTAATCGAGTTATCACTTCCACCTTTGGTGGTAGTCTCACCATTCACTGTGATGGTTGTGGTGCCTTGTTCAGGATTAAGATTGTCTACCGCCTCCTGTACATCTGGCCGTTCACCTGCGGCCCCTTTCCGTCTTCCCAGCAGCATTCCCAGCACAAAGCCGCTCTCGCTTCCGATCAACCCAGATTTCATAAGTCGGTGAATGTTGGATTCCTGAGCCATGGCCTTTTCGAAGTCATCCCAGGTGGAGATATTGGGATCAACAAGCCCCAGGTCATAACTTGCTTGTAGTGTCTCGGTCAATGTCTCTTGTGCGCCCTCTGCACCTGCCCCTTTCAGAGCTGTGCCGATCACAGAGCCACCACCACGAGTCAACACACCCAAAGGAAGAGCCGATGGAATTGCTTCAGTCAGCGCATAAACACCCCCATCCTGAGCAGACTCTGCAGGAGTACGCCCCTCATCTCTTGATTCGTCATACTTGCCCCCGAATGTTTGACCACCGAGAAATAGCATTCCAGCACCTGGGCCACCAATCAGACTGGCTGCTACTGCCGGTATCATGCCGCCCACTGCCTCAGTGACCTCTGCCACGTTGCGCTTGATTGGATCAGATGGTAACGGCTCCATTGCTTCTTCAAACAGATCGCTCTTTGCCTCTGAGCCGCTGGCAATGGTTTTCCCTAGATCGGCCACATCTGAGGAGATGGAATCCGGGAGGTACTCTGAAACCGACTCCATCCCCTCACCGATTGCGCGGCCCATCCCTATGGCCTGATTATTAGCCTGGAGTGCTGCATTCTTCAAACTGTTGCCTAGGGTCTCCAGCCAGCCTTGATCCTCTTCTGTTGGGATCAGGTCATCAAATAGGGTGCCACCCGCTGACTCATCGAGGGAGTGATGGGCTGAATCAGAAGGTGGCGTGTCTGGATTGCCTTCAGGAATGAGATCACCGAACAGGCTTTCTTCAGCAACTACCCCAATCTCTCCTGGTATCAGGTCCGAAAAAGAATCTTCTTCTGTGACCAGATCAGAAAAGATACCGAGGTCAGTTGCTGTATTTTCCATTACTCAGCCCCCAGTTTTCCCAGACCCAATCTGATCTGTCCGGGCTTCAATCCTGCCTCTTTCAATCTCTGCTTTACCGCTGCACGGTCTGCACCACGTGTAATTGCCATTCTGGCTTGCTGGAGCAGTGCCTGTGCATCTACCTTCTGTCCGATGCCTCTTGTCTTGCGTTCCTGCTGCTGTGGTGTCGTGCTTTGGCCCGGTGTTGGAAGTGTTGGCTGGGTGTTAATTTCCTCGAGCATTCCTGCTGAAACACCGGCAGTTGCTGAATCATCACCGAAGTAGCTCATGACCTTGTCCCAGAAGCCCACCTCTTTCTGTGTTGCTTCGTCTGAATCCAGCTGCTGGGCCAGTGCCTTCTCTCGCATCATCAGTGCTTCATTCGCTGACATTGGGCGGAAGGTTTCTGTTACCGGGTCAACAATAGCTGGAACTCCATCGATCACCTTGATATTTGAGTTGATACTTCCAGTGCCAATCATGCGCTCATATTCCGGGCTACCAGGCTGCAACCCTAATGCCGCAGCATTCTTCATTCTGGCTGTCGGGGTAAGCGTCTCGGACTTTCGTTCAGGTCCGAAACGATGGCCTCCAGGAAGAATACCGGTTAACTCGCTACTCTTTCGGTACTCATTTTGACCAGAAACCGGGTTATAAGCAGCCATCGGCTTGCTACCCTGCAACCCCGTCTTTAGATCATGCTCTAATTCTGCCAGCCTCCGCTCTCTGGTCTCGCGAGCCCTATACATCCACCCCGTTTTCGTTGCATCTCCTACTCCTTGAGCAAGCCCACTGACAGCCCCTAACAATCCCATTTTCGACATCAGTACGCCCTCGCTGCTTGCTGCACGCCCGATGTAATTGATGCTGGTCGATTTGCAATGTGACTAACCGCTTGACTCACAACATCATCAGGAATTTGATTGAAACCAGCCTGTATTGCGTTTCTTTCACGATCAATACCTTGTTGATGCTCGCCCCCCCATATTTCATACACCTTATACAGTGTGTTCTCCATGTCCTCTTCGGTCGCCTCAAGCACTCCAGCCTTCTCCCCGTAGTCGTAAATCATTTCAACAACCTCTGCTGCTACAGGTCCTGCAACCTCATCAGGGATATCACCCTTTCTCTTCTCATAAGCCTCACCAAGACCAACCGCAATACTGGCCACCGTCTGAACTGGATCTTTTGCTGACTTCAGAGCCTGCAAGACCTTCTTGCTAGATTTCTCTTCAAACAGCAATGCCATTGCGGTATGAACAACGTCATCGAATTTTTCCTGTTCCTCTGGAGAGGCCTGATCACCTGCGTTCTCTGCAGGTGCTGCACTCTCAGTCTTCATTCCGTCTAGCAGCCCCATTTCATTCTCTCCTTATGCTGTACCTGCGGGAACAAAGACAAGCCCTTGCCCCGGAACATACTGATAGCCACCAGACTGTCTTGCGTTCATGCGGTCTTGTGCCTCTTCATTTTCTTGCTTCTCTCGATTCCATTGCTCTTCTTGCGCCTCACCTTGTGCATACCCTGAAACCATCTGCGTACCACCCTGGATCGCTGCATATTTTCCGTAATCTCCAAGCCCATTCCATGCCTGGCTTAATAATCCCTTTGGCGATACTGCGTTTGCAGCAGCAGTAACCGGACTGAGAGCTGAAGACGCTGCCTTGGAGATTGGTGTCACTTGCGCCAATAACCCGTCTGGTGATACTGCGCCTGCTGCAGAAAAGCCGTTTCCTAAAGCGGCCTCACCCGCTGAAGCTGCGCCTGTAACCGAGCTGCCGCCCCCCGCCAGCGGACTGACTGTCGAGCCGACTGCGTTTGGTGTCACACCAGCCGTTCCAGGAAGATCAAGCAAGCCTGTAACCGAAGGCCCGTTACTTGCGCCTGCTGTCAACGAACTAGCTGGCACGCTTGCTGCGTTGCTTGCGGTGAAGCCGCCTCCGACACTGTTTGCTGAGTTGATAGTCGCTACGCTCTTTTGAGAACCAAACCCCGGAACGCCTGACCCTCCCAGCATTCCACTACCAACCGTCATTCCTTTGCCTGCGATCATGTTGGCTGCTGCTGAATTTGCGCCGGGGACAAACAGCGATGCCCCCTGTCCCGCTGACCCCGTAATCAACGACGAAAGGTGTGTCCCGCTCCCTGCCATAGTTCCATTTGCCATAGCGTAGCCGCCAAAATAGATAGCTGCCGCCGCAATAGCGACAGGTGCAATCTTTTTGACTACCTTGGTTACGCTTTTGAAAACCTTCCCGACAGCCTTTCCTACTGATTTCAACGGATTACTCATAACAATCACCCTTTTTAAATTGTAGAAATGACGTAACTTGAGGCGTCATTCCCATTTTCTCTATCAATCGATTTACCCGCTCTGTATCAATTCCAGAGCTATTCGACATACCTACCATCTCCACATTGGGCTGTTGCCAGCCCCACTCAATAAACCTTTTCGCCAGCCTTATGCCGTCTCCGCCCTCTCGAACATAAAACAGGATGTCTGAGGCTTGTCTTCCTTTTATGCCCGGTATGCCGATATGATCGACTGCACCCAGCAGAAAACCGCAGACCTCGCCATCCACCGCTGAAACCCAAAGAAACATCTGCTTACTTCCAATAGCCATGGCGCACGTCTTCTTGAATACCGCTTCATCTGTCTGAAGGTGTCGATAAACAGACTGCTCATGAACCTCCTTGGCAAGCACTGCAATGGGCCGCAGATCCTCAATTTTTGCTTTCCTGATCATTAGTACCTCATGAATGTGTTGGTTGCCGGATCCGGTGCATCTACAGGCAGACCTCCGCTCCTAACTGGCTGATCAGATCCAGTTGGATTTAGAAGTTCAGCCCCAGTAATCGCATACTCAACATCATTAATCTTCACTCTGTATTTCTTGTTTGCAGTAATTTGAATTTCTGAAACTTGTCTATGAACCGCTGTACTATCCGGGTTTACTGATTGCGGGCCCCATGTTTGCGCGTAGTT
>JGI24921J38492_100565_pt1 | contig 29206 bp, 23 predicted proteins | sample LinPFosmplate9_FD_38492 | JGI IMG/M metagenome (IMG submission 38492)
TTAATTTCGCCGCCCATAACTACCGGTAGTAATTCAATGTATTAAGGGTTAGTTTCAAGGGGGGCCCTCTGTATCACGGGCGATACATAGGGTACCGACGCGTGGAATGTCGGTACAAAGGGTATCGCGTGGGGTGATTTTAGGCATTAGTATTTGATGTAAGCACTATTGGGAAGAATAGAGAGAGACGTATTATGACAAAGACAACGAAGAAGAAAATCATCTCATTCTCATTGATAATATTTGGAATACTTGTACTCATTACAGGGATTATGATGGTACAAACTGGATTCGCAACCTTTGATGACGACGAACCTAGAGTTTGGCTCTACATTGGAGGTATTTTTACAATAATTGGAGGCGTTTTCTTGACAGTTGGTGGAATGATATATCTTAACTTCGAGCGTTTGAAAAAGAAGGCACTTAGTACAGCTGGCAAGATTGCTGATGCTGTTGAAGAAGAGAGAATACAAGACAAAAAGTGATGCTTCGTTAGAAGATAATACAACTCAAGTAGGGTCTCATACAGTCAACTGACATATCATTTCCACGAAATCGCAAGGGTTCTTCCAAACCCCTCAAGACATTATGGATGAGTACAGTGGGTGTTCAGTCCACCAGTACACTGCCTACCGTTTGAAACTATGGTGTGTGGAAGGGCCCTTTGAAACGGAATCTAATTTGATTCGATTTCTGTTCGAAACGCTTCGATAATCAACACACTCAATCATCTTACCTTTTCCAATACTGAATGTCGGAGTTCAAAATATATACTTAACAACATTACGAGAAAACATGGCAGCCACTGATCTTGGATTGATTGGTGCAATTTTGATGATTGCAGTAGGCGCAATGACGCTTTATTTTGTAAGGAATAATAAAAAATTGATGTGGAATCAACGTCTCGGCGCACATATTATTTGTTGGTTATTTCTTGCCAAGGGAATCGGTAGTGCCGCTGCTTCATTCTTGATTGCAGATGGTGTTTTGTTCGATTCTGGAGGATATTGGCAATTTACTTTCTCCTTACTTTGGCTGATGGACATCCTCTTCACTACCGGAATGCTTGGATTATGTTTGGTATTCCCCATACCGATTCTGCGTAATAAGAAACATCTAAAAATAGCATTTACCGCAATAGCAGTATTCACCGCCTATAGGATAATACTCTTCATGGTAGGCTTTGGAGTTACAATACTGGAATTGAGCGGAATTACATATCTTATTTGTGGTATTGTTTGGGGCACTGTGTATATTCGATTCCGTTTAGCGCCAGTGGAAAAAAGAAACCAGAGTACTGAGAATATCGCCTTGGCTGCTGGTCTATTATTGATTTTCCATCTTGGACACATCTGGTTTTCATGGCCAGGATTAATATTGCGTGCCGAATATTTCTATAACTTAGACCTCATGGATGGAATTTCTCATCGTTCAGTTGAATATTTTTGGCAAGCTTGTTATGCATTTTCGATTGGACTTGGGATGATGCTATGCGCTATTGAAGTCAAACAATTAGTCAATGGTAGGGCAAATCAGTTTACATATGCAATGATTACATATTTCACACTTGGATTCATTGGATATACCATCTTATCGTCTGCTTCCGACGCTTTCTGGTGGGCTTCTGGAGAACAAACACTTGCACAGATTTGGATTACCCTTACTTCATCGATGCACTTTACAATCCTTCGACCACTAATTGGAATGTATGTACTGTTAAGGTTTGGATTATTTGATACAAGTGAAGATATGAAACCGAAAGCAAAGATGATGGTAATTATATTGATTGTAATAGCAACATCTGCCCTGCTTGAATTAGTTCAAGCCATTGTTCCAATGAATGAAATGCTTTCAGCCGCACTTCTTGGTATCATTGTGGCATTTGGAATTGGTTGGGAAGAGCGTTCTTTTGATAATATAGTAAATGCTCCATCGAGTATGAGAGATGGAGTTGAGGATAAATGGTACCCACATATTGAGTTAGAGGAATCACTGTTCAAGGGCCTGGATATCGGTATGGCCCTTTTGGTGTCTGCATTCTTACTAATTGCATATTTACAATGGCAAACCAATGCGATTTTCGAGTTAGCGGTGCGTAGGGTCAATGGAGAGTGGTGATTTTGAGCGATGAAACTATTCTACAAGACCTCTTTTCTGAAGACGCCCCGAAAAAGACAATTTTCGCTCTTTACGGAGTAGTTATGTTGATGATGTCCTATCATGCGTTGGTATATTTTGTCGTTGATGCAGAAAAAATCATTGCCCGTAATGATGTACAGGAGTATTCAGTTGACTTTTTAGAGAACACTTCAATTTCGTCGGAATCAAGAGTTGTGGTCGATGGAGAACCCGAAACATTAGAGTTTACAGCAGATGAAAATTTGTATACTATATTCAATGGTTTTGGCTATCTCGAAATTACAGTTTCATATGCTGAAACAGGAGGCGTTCTCGGTGGCTCTTGTGATACGGTTAGTGTCGATATCCCCCCTACCGGCGCATCAGCCGATTGGCAACATCCAAGTAACATATTAGCTGGAAATAGTGATGATTGTAGCGACATAAACCTCTACATTGTAATCTTTCAGGAATACAATGGTGAATCACTCACAATTGCTGGTGGGGACCCAGAGGCAATCACCTCCCAGTGGACCAATAATGAGTATGGCAGTGGTACTTTCTCCATAAATCTCAATGTTGATGCTACTTCACCTAACCCTGTCGGTCCTCAAGATGATGATGAAGAAATTACAGTTACTTGGAGCGCCCATTTCTTTAACGTTGTTATTGAAGAAAAATAACTGCCAAATCATAGGGTAGTGTATGAAAAGACCCACTGCTAACCCTTCGATTTTCAATTAACTTTGCAATGGGTATTCGGATGAATCCTTTGCAATCATCCGAATCAACTATTTCATGCACTGATTAAAACAATATGCCGTATTACATTTTAATAGAACAATGCCTACGGAGCGGTATATGAAAGGGGCAAAACTAATCTCATTTTCGTTTGCAATTATTTTGTTATCTTCTGTTGGTGCACAAGATACTGATGGCGACGGCTATGATGACGAATACGACCATCGAGACGATGTGGATGCCACAGTGATGCTGAAACTTCAACAATTCAATACATCTGAGTCCGAAGAATGGGATAGTTCAAACGGAGCACCTGATATTTGGTTCAAAGTATGTATTGATGCAGACCAAGAACGTATTGATTGCTATGATAGTGAGGTTTGGGGGGACACATATTCTCTTGATGATGATTGGAATTTGTCAATTAACATCCCTGACGATTCATCATTAATCACATTCACAATTCAGTGCCGAGATGATGATATAACAAATGATGACGAATGCGATATGAATTCCGATGTAGATGAATGGGAACTCGTGTTTGTTTTCGACTGGCTGAATGAATATTCTATGGAATACAATGGTTCTGGATTCCTTGACAATGACACCAGTTGGAAAAATGCTGCATCACAGTGGGAAGTAATTTCTCCAACCACTATCACTGTTGATTCCGATGGCGATGGTTATGAGGACAGTATTGACGCATTTGATTATGATGAAACACAACACTCTGATTCCGATGGCGATGGATATGGTGACAATGCATCAGGAAATAATTCTGATGCCTTCCCACAGGACTCTACTCAATGGACCGATGCAGATGGTGATGGTTACGGAGATAACCCATCGGGTACTAACGGAGACAAATTCCCTCAAGATTCTACTCAATGGTTTGATTCGGATGATGATGGATATGGTGATAATCTCGCAGGTAACAATCCAGACCTGTGCAAAAACAGTCCTGCGGGGATACCAAATGATGATGGATGTGTGGAGGCAGAAATATTAGATTCTGATGGAGACGGAATAGTCGATGCTTATGATGAATGTTCTAATTCAGAAGACGGAGTATCAGTCGATTCTGACGGTTGCAAAGTGGTTGAAAAGAAGAGCGACCCGTGGTATCTGAAATATGGAGTGCAGATAACATTAGCAATTATTGGGTTCATTATCTCAACAACACTTGCTGTGAAAAAATATCGGCGACATTGATTGAGCAAAGGGCCCCCCTTTGCTTAGACGGGTAAGCAGTCCGTACAGTCTGCTCAGGCTTTCAATTGACCTTTTGGCTTAATTTTGAGATTGTGGTTTCAAAGATTCGCTTTTGCATAATCTACTGCATTGCGGAATATCTGCAATCCCTCGCCTTCCCATTCACCCAAAGCATCGGTTAATTCTGGACCTGGTGCTGTATTTCTTGTGTGATCTGGGTGCAACCATTTTGCATAAATTGCTTCAGGATGAGGCATCAATCCGAATACCAACCCTGTTGCATCACATACTCCTGCAATATTTCTCATACTACCATTAGGAGATAGCGGGAATGGTAACAGTTCATCGGTAATCCCCTTACCTTTTTCTGTTGCAGGGTCTACGTATCTCACTGTAAGTTGGTTGTTGGCTGCAAGCATATCAAAATCTGTTGTGCTCGGCAATACGAATTTTCCTTCACCATGTCGAACTGGGCAATCAATTCTAGTTATTCCTTTAGTCCAAATACATGGGCTATTAGAATCAAATTCTAATGTAACCCAACGGTCTTCATAGCGACCTGAATCATTGAGGGTTAAACTTGCTCTTTGGACAAAGTCCGGGAGTATGTCTTCTCCTGCTGCTGGGCCTGGCAATAATCCTGTTTTGACCAGCACTTGGAATCCATTACAAATGCCAATTATCGGCTTTCCTGCTGCGACGAATGCATGGAGTTGTTCTCGGAGTGCAAAGCGCATTCTATTTCCAAGCAATCTACCACTGCCCAAGTGGTCTCCAAAGGAAAAACCACCCGGGACTGCAAGAATTTGAAATTCTTCCAGTGAACGATTTCCATTTATGAAATGGTTGACGTGGACTCGGGTTGCTTGCCCTCCTACGAGGTCGAATACCGCTTTGGTCTCGTGGTCACAGTTAATTCCAAAACCAAACAATACTGCAACTTTCGGCATATCTACCATCAAGCAACACCTCCTGTAAGGTCAAGAGTTCCTTGCCAAGCAGTTACTAAAGAATCAACATCTAATTCAACCAATTCATCATATCCATCACTGACAATGAGGGTATCTCCTACGGTTGAGATTCCCAATAGGGTAATTGAATGTCCGGCCATTGCTTCTACAAAGTCAGCTTCATTTCCAGCCGATACTCCAACGACAATTCTGCCTAATGATTCGCCCCACATTCTGCCCCAAACATCTCCGCTTCCGGTTCCGTCAAGGTCAATATTAGCGCCACAACGACCGCCAATACACATCTCAGCAACCGCTACTGCAATCCCTCCTTCGCTACAGTCATGTGCAGTACGAACTAATCCGGATTGAATTGTTTTTGACAAGGCGCGATATGTGTTGAGTTGTGATTCTGGGTTCGCTAGTTGTGGTACTTCGCCACCGATTCCTTCTGCTTCTCCACTTTCTGAAAGCATGTAGGCGATTTCGCTTGCGCCTAGTTCTTGCTTACTACTTCCAACCAGGTAAAGGCGCTCTCCGGCGCCTTTGAGGTCGCTCGTAGCAGTGAATCTAACATCTGGTTGGTCGCCGAATAATGAGAATAAGAGAGTTGGTGGAATGGAGATTTTGCCCTCTCCACTACCGTAATCATTCTTCATGGAGTCTTTTCCACTTACACAAGGTAATCTGTAAGCGCGGCAAACTCTCTCTAATTCGCGATTTGCGCGAACTAGTTGTGCAAGTTTGAATTTTCCATCGGGGGTTTTTACTGATTCAATTGGGTCTGGCCAACAGAAATTGTCAAGTCCTGCTATTTTGTCAACATCAACTCCCACACATACTGCATTACGAACTGCTTCGTCAATAGCGGCGGCGGCCATTGCACCTGCATCGATATCTGAATATCTTGGTGCAATACCACAAGAGACTACAATTCCGTGAGGATTTCCATGTATTGGTGCTATCAGTCCAGCATCACCCGGTCCATCTCTTTCAACACCAACGAACGGTTTTACTACAGTCTGTGCAATTACTTCGTGGTCGTATTGGCGCACCCATGTTTCCTTGCTAGTGATGTTTGGTCTTGCTAACATTCGTAACAGTAGGTCGTTGTGATCGCTTTGTGTTGGAGGTGCGAATGGCTTGATTTGTGGGGTCTTCCATTCTGATTCAAGTTGTAATTGTGGCACTCCGTCGTGAAGGAATTCTATCGGTAGATAGGCAACGGTCATGTCCTCATACTTGACATGGAAATAACCTGTTGAGGTAAATGTTGCAACCGCTGTTGCTTCAACTTCATGTAGTGCTGCTAATGCATCAAATGCCGCACAATCTTCGGCCTTAACTGCAACCGTCATTCGCTCTTGGCTTTCTGAAACCAAGATTTCCCATGCGGAAAGACCTGCTTGCTTCAAAGGCACCTTTGCCAAATCAATTTCGCAACCATTGGTATATTCAGCCATCTCGCCAATTGATGATGAGAGGCCGCCTGCTCCATTATCGGTGATACAGGTAATCAATCCGGTATCACGCGCTTCAAGAATCATATCGACCATTTTCTTCTGAGTTATTGGGTCGCCAATTTGTACTGCAGAAGAGGGCGACTCCTCTGTCAGTTCAAGTGAGGAAAATGTTGCCCCATGTATTCCATCATAACCAACTCTCCCACCGACCATGTAGACTATATCGCCTGCTTCGGGGGTTTTGATATGCGATTCTCTACCGTCTGCAAGACGACGTGGCATGATTCCAATCGTTCCACAATAAACCAACGGCTTTCCAATGTATCTGTCGTCGAAAACAATGGCTCCGTTTACTGTTGGTATTCCAGATTCATTTCCTCCTACTCTAACTCCGGCGTGTACTCCGCGCAATACTCTAGAGGGGTGGAATAGATTGTCCGGTAGGTCGCCTTCCCAATTAGGTGGGCCAAAACAGAATACGTCGGTATTAGCTATTGGTCTTGCACCTAATCCTGTGCCAAGTATGTCACGATTAACTCCTACAATTCCGGTCATCGCTCCACCATACGGGTCTAATGCGCTTGGGGAATTGTGTGTCTCTGCTTTCATACATATCGACCATTCGTCATCCCATGCAATTACTCCAGAGTTGTCGTGAAATACAGAAAGTAACCAATCAACTTCGCCTTGCATGTCGTGTGTTGGATTCATTATGTGTGTCTTGAAGATGGAGTCAATGATGCTGTCTTCACCCGTCTCGGTGTCTATGTGATGAATTTTTGATGCGAATATTTTGTGCTTACAGTGTTCAGACCAAGTTTGCGCTAAACATTCCAATTCAACATCTGTCGGTGCATCTGGTGATATCCCGGCCGCCGCTCTTAGGTTGCGGGTTGTTTCGTCTCTGTAGTGTCCTTGGATGGTCTGCATCTCTTCTAAATTCAAAGCGAGTAATCCTTTGTAAGAAAGTTCTTCCAAAGCTTCGTCGCTAATTTCAAGATTGATGTTGTCAGGGGTGGTGAAAACTTGTGGTGGCCTTTGAGGAAATTCAATCTCTGCCCATTGACCGTTTTGACAAGCGTTTGAATCGGAAATGATCGCTCGTTGAATTAATCCGTTGTGGATTGTTCCTGCTAACCATTGACTATCGCAATCCGATGGTAGGCCGTAAAATGCGTAGGTGATATATGTTGAAATCTCAGCATTGGTTGCTTGAGGAAAAATTGTCTGAAAACCATCTAATGCGGCCTTTCCTGGATTATCTGTTACACCTGGTTTGAATCCGATTGTAATTACACAATCTGGCGTCTCTGTGAATATTTCTGAGTTGGAAATAGCCAATTGGTTGGTTGAACCGATTTCGATGATCGGGTCTGTAAACAAGTCATCTGCACGCTGAGCTATTTCTTCCCCAGATATTTCTGATTGGATTAGAAAACCCACAATACTCCGAACATCGGATGCGTTAATGTCATGGTCTGAAAGTAACTGTCGTCGGACTGAATCGCCACGTACATCACGCATTCCTTCGCCTTGTTTTGGTGTGACTTCAACTCGTGTTACGACCATGGCAATACACCGCCCCCCTATGGGGGGCGTTTGCAGGCCATCGCCTACGCTCTTTGAACAATACGGAAGGTTTCATTGCAACATTGTTGCTAAAAACTGGCCAGTAAAACTGTCTTTACAGGCTGCAATGTCTTCCGGTGTGCCTTTTGCAACCAGTTGGCCACCTCGCTCGCCACCTTCTGGTCCCAAATCAATAACCCAGTCACTTGACTTCACCACATCCAAGTGATGCTCAATTACGATGATGGTATGACCTTTGTCTCTGAGTTCAATTAATACTTCAATTAATTTTTGAACATCTGAAAATGCTAAACCAGTTGTTGGCTCATCCAAAATGTAAACTGTGTGCTTATTTGGTGTTCTTCTCAACTCACTGGCAAGTTTTACTCTTTGCGCCTCTCCACCAGAAAGGGTTGTGGCTGGCTGTCCTAAACGAATATAATCGAGGCCAACTGTGCTAAGAGTCTCTAATGTACGATGAATTTTTTTGTGGTGTTCAAAAAATTTAACCGCTTGACCGACGGGCATTTTTAGAACATCATGAATGGTTTTCCCCTTCCACGTAACCTCCAAACATTCGCGGGTATATCGCTTGCCTTCACAGATATCGCAAGTCATCCACACATCGGGTAAGAAATTCATTTCCAATTTTATTGCCCCTCCACCGCGGCATGATTCGCAGCGGCCCCCTTTGACGTTGAAAGAGAATGTCCCTGGAGTATAACCGCGTTCTTTGGCGAGTGTTGTCTTTGAAAATAGGCTGCGAATTTCGTCGAAAACTTTGGTATAAGTCGCTGGGTTTGAGCGGGGTGTTCTGCCAATAGGTGCTTGATTGATAATTATCGCTTTATCAACATACTCCATTCCTTCAATCCGGTTATGTCCGCCGATTAATGCGTCTGCTTTGTGCAATTCTCTCTTCAGTGCTGGAGCTAATATTCCAGAAACTAATGATGACTTTCCTGAACCTGAAACCCCTGTTACTGCAGTTAAACAACCTAGAGGGAATTGGGCATCAATCGATTGGAGGTTGTTGTGGCTGGCTCCTTTGATTACGAGTTTTTTATTGGTTGGTTTTTTTCGCTTTTCGGGAATAGGAATCGATCGTTTTCCAGTAAGGTAGGCTCCTGTAATGGACTCTTCGTTATTCATCACCTCTTGTGGTGGGCCATTAGCAACTATTCGCCCCCCTTCCAATCCTGCACCTGGGCCTAAGTCGCACAACCAGTCGGCTTGGCGGATTGTTTCTTCATCATGCTCTACCACCAGAAGTGTGTTTCCTAAGTCGCTAAGGTCGCGTAAAGTTTCCAATAATCGTTCATTATCGCGTTGGTGTAATCCTATTGATGGCTCGTCAAGAACATACATTACGCCGGTTAATCTTGATCCTATTTGGGTTGCAAGACGGATTCTTTGGCTTTCTCCACCCGAAAGGGTGTTTGCTCTTCTGTCCAAAGTGAGATAGTCTAATCCAACACTGTCAAGGAATCCCAACCTTGATTCAATTTCTATCAAAATATCTTTGCCGATGTAAAGACTTCTTTCATCGAGGATTTCCAACATATCGGCAAAAGTTTCGGGCGCTCCTTCACCATCTGGTTGCCAAGATTTCACAACCGATAATGCGTCGTGTACAGAACAACTACTGACCTCTGGTAGGCGTATTCCTCCGACTGTTACAAATCGGGCTGCTGCGTTGAGTTTTTCACCATTACATTCTGAACAATCAAGGTCGGTCATGCACGAAATCAGGCGTGAACGTGTTCTTTCGGAGGTTGTTTCAGTGTATGTTTTTTGTAAGCGTGGAATTACCCCTTCCCAAGGTTTACTGTAATTATATTGTGAACCGGATTCGCTAGTAAATTTGTAATGAATTATCGTTGAGCCTGAGCCATGTAAGAGAATGTCTTTTTCGTCATCGCTTAGTAATTCAAATGGCGCGGAGGTTGAAATACCATAATGATGGCAGGTGTTTTCCATTAATTTTCGATACCATGAAGGGGACATAGATTGGCGCCATGGAATAATACAACCTTTGGAAACGCTGGCCTGTTTGTCGATAATTAATTCTTGATTGAATTGGCGTTGCACCCCTAGTCCTTGGCATGAGCCGCATGCACCGAGTGGTGAGTTGAAAGAGAATACTCGTGGAGATAATTCTGGCATGAAGGCACCATGGTCTGGGCAAGCGAAATCTTCTGACCATGCGATTGTGTCGCCTTGTTTTGTAAAACGTGAACGACTGCCTTCACTCAGAGTTGCTGATTCGGATGGCGCTCTCAGGCTTTCAATTGCAGTAGTTCCCCCACCCAATTTAATCGCTGCTTCAACCGCTTCTGTTAGGCGTTGACGGCGATCTTTTGTACAGGTCACTCGGTCTATTCGGACATCGATGTCGTGGCGGAAATTCTTGTCTAATTGTGGCGGGGATTCAAATTCCACTTCATGGCCATTGACTCTGCCATTGAGATATCCTTGTTCTACTAACTGGCGGAATAAATCACTATGTGTTCCTTTTCTTGAGCGTACGATTGGGCTCCAAACTGCAACCGCATGAGCTTCCATATTCCACATTATGTCGTCTACTATTTCTTGGACTGTGCGTCTAGCAACTTCGCGGCCGCATTGTGGGCAATGTGGCTTGCCGATTCTAGCCCATAATAATCGTAAATAATCCTGGATTTCTGTGACGGTTGCAACTGTTGAACGGGGGTTGTGACTGCCTTGTTTTTGGTCGATTGAAATAGCCGGTGAAAGCCCTTCAATTGAATCGCAATCAGCCTTTTTCATTTGTCCGATAAACTGTCTTGCGTATGAAGATAAACTCTCTACATAACGGCGTTGCCCTTCTGCATATAATGTATCAAAGGCCAAACTAGATTTTCCCGAACCTGATACTCCTGAGATTACTACGAATTGCCCCTTTGGCAATTTTACATCAATGTCCTGAAGGTTGTGGGTTCTAGCCCCCTTAACCTCAATCCATCCTGCATCGCCGTGATTGCTCATTGGCTCACCAATTAACTGGGCGCGTCAAGGGTTCAAGAAGTCCTCCCCAAAAGGAGTGTTTTGCTCATCGTTTGGATTTTGAACTGGTGAAGGGTATTTTGGCTTCAAAACGAACAGGGTCGTCGTTTTTGGGGTGAAGGAATTCTAGTGCTGTTGCGTGTAGACAAACTCGATTTAATGGGTCGGCGCTTGATTCGTGTAATTTGTCGCCAACCACTGGACAGCCCAAATCTTTCATCGCCATTCTAATCTGGTGCCTTCTTCCTGTTTCGATACTGATGTGGATTAGTGAAACGTGACGATCGCTGTCTTCAATATTCCAATGAGTAATGGCTTTCTTTGCGCCTTGGAAAGTTGAACTTACCTTTCTGACGTGTAGGTGTTTGTCCTCTGATAACCATGCAGAAACTGTTCCAGAATCTTTCTCCGGCCTGCCCTCTACCAATGCGTGATAGGTACGATGGACGCTGCGTTCAGCAAATTGCGATTGTAGATGTTCTTTATATTGTTTATTTTTTGCAAATACCATCACTCCCGAAGTATCTCTATCCAAGCGGTGAACGATATGGCACCAGTTCCTTTCATCACTGAATTGAACATAATCAACACAACGAGAATGGAGGGTGTCTTTCTCGAGTTTATCGGTTGCAATTGAAAGCATTCCTTCAGGTTTGATCAGTACCAATATTGCATCGTCTTCGTAGATGATGTCGAGTTTTGGCCCACTGTACTGAGCCTTAGGAGATGGTGATTCTTCACTGGCTTTGGCTTTGTCCAAAATTTCAATGTTGGTGCCGATAGTGATTTCGTGTTTTGCGCGGTAGCAAACCTTGTCATCGACGATTACTCTGCCGCTGGTTAGCATTTTTCGCAGTGTCGCTTTGCTAGAGTTGGGGAATAATTTGACGAGAGTGGTCAATAAATTCCCTTCTTCTTCACTTGTATATTGCACAATTTCACCTCACAATATCAAAGCGTCAATCCACTCGCCAACTTCACCGATTTGACCTGGCTGAAGCAATGTTAAAGCATCGGCACTTGCCAAACTTTCTAGATTCCCTGAGCCTTGGTGGCGTGGTTGTGTACCTACTAATCCTTGGTCGGTGTTATGAATTTGGATTCTTCTCAAAGTTATGCAATCTTCTGTTGATTTGACTTTGTCGGCTAATTTTACTCTCACTGGAGTTTCGATGGGCCCGTTCGCTGAAGTTGAATGTCGCAGCCAAGGCGCAACTATCATTCTGAAAACAACGTGGCTACTAACTGGATTGCCCGGTAATCCAAAAATTGGCGTTCCTTTCCACATTCCAAATAATGGTGGCGAGCCCGGTCTTAATTTGACTCGCCAAAATTTGAGGTCGCCTTCTTCTTGCATTATTTTACGGACTAAGTCGTAATCTCCCATGCTGACTCCTCCGGATGTCAGAATAACATCGCAGTTTTGGGCAGCTTGGTCAAGTGCATCTCTTAATTCATCAATTGTATCAGAAACGGCGCTGAAACGTTTTGCTTGATGACCTAACCATTTTACAAGTCCTGCAATTCCATATGAATTAGATTCGTATAATTGGCCTGGTTGAAGTTCTTGGCCAGGAGGAATTAGTTCGTCGCCAGTCGAAATAATCGCCACCTTTGCTTTACTGACAACTGGTATTTCTCCATAACCCATCGTTGCACATAATCCGATTTTGCTCGGCGTTAATAAAGAGCCTTTTGCAAGTGCTGTTTGTCCTTTTTGCAAGTTTTCGGCTTTCTTACGAATGAAGTGTTTCTTAGATTGTTCTTGTAATGTTACGGTTTGTTGTTGTTCGTCCACATCACATAATTCAATTTGTAATATTGAATCTGCACCATTGGGCATTGGAGCACCCGTCATTATTCGATAAGCACATCCAGATTCAACATTTGATTTTTCAACATCCATTCCCGCTTGGGATAACCCTGTAATTTTGAGGGTTGTTGGAGGTGTTATTGTGTCTTCAAAGCGCATTGCAAATCCATCCATCGCTGAATTGTCGAATGCTGGATCATCTACTTTGCTGGCCAAATCTGTTGCTAGAATACGACCATGTGCATCATCTAATGAGATGTTTTCTGCCATTAATGAAAGGGGATATTGTTTGACAATGTTCACCGCTTCATCCAGGGTAATGAAATATGGAACTTCTCCCATATTATTGCCGAGATGGTGGGTTGGTTTGAGTATGTGGGTCATTCGTTAGAACGATTGAAATGTTGCTTATTGGCAAAATTCCAAATCTGTATTAGAATTCCATTACATTGCCACAAGCAGGATATGCACAAGATATTGTGTACTTGGCCTTCTTTGGTTTCGGTATTTTTAGCATTGAACCGCACATTGTGCATTGAACTGTTAGGGTGTCAGGGCCCTTCTTCTCAGGTGCGTCGGTCAATGTTCGTCCAACATCAGTAGACCAGCCAAGTGAATCTGTATAAGTATCAACCTTCTTCATTTTCTTTTGTTTCAAATTAAGACGCAACTTACGCTTCTTCTTTTGTCCCGGCTTTGGTCTCTTTGCAGCCATGTCAATCTGTCCTCCCTCGCGGTTGTTGTATTCAATTACTTCGGCTATATTCTTCACCCAAATATTCTGATGCGCCGTTTATTGGAGTGTGAACGATGTGTCCATTTGCCTCTAATGCTTCGACCAAGGGTGGTCTTGCGTGGGTAGGATCTGTGTGGTAAACTACCACTTCTTCTGCTTGGCAAGCTTGAGCGAATTCAACTATTTCTTTGTGTCCTGCATGGGTTGAGAATGAAAATTGATCGAGTTCAAGAGGAATCTCTGTCATCTTGCCGAAAATACGTAATTGGCCCTTGTCTTGTAGCATACGGCCACCGGTTTCACTGGCTTGATATCCAGTTTGTAGAATCGCATTCTTATTGTCGTGACGTAATCTATTCAGATACCAGAGTGCTGGTCCACCTTCAAGCATTCCAGATGTTGTCACAATTACATCTGCTTCGAGTGCTTTCTTCTTATCAGATTTACTAGAAACTCTACGACACCAACGCCACGCTGCCTCTAAGTCCCCTGGTTCTCTAAGGGCTTCGGGGTGCTCCATTTGCATCTTGGCAATTCTCTTCCCCATACCATCAACGTGGACATTAAGATGAGGGAGATATTTGTGGATATTCATGACAATGTCTTGGGTTCTACCATTGGCAAAGGCTGGAACTAATGCTGTACCACCTCTATCCACGACTTGTTGAATTCTTTCCATAAATCGAAGAATTTCTTGTTGCATATCTGGATGGTTTCGACCGCCGTACGTTCCCTCAAGGAATACTGTATCGACTTTTCTTGGTTTTGCGCCACTTGTTAAAGGGGAATCTCTAGTATCAAAATCTCCAGTCATCAATACTTTACGAGAAGGGGTTTCAATCTCTAACATCGCCGCACCAGGAATATGTCCTGCTTTGTGCAGTGAAAGTTGCCAATCTTGATGTTGCCATTTTTCTTCAAAATTATGTATATTCCAAGAATCTAATGCTGTGTCAATATCTCTTTTATCCCAAGCTAAGGGATATCCTTCAATCGAACTTACTTTGTAACAATCATGCCACATTAAATTTGATATTTTAGCAGTAAGTGCTGTTCCATGTAATTTGGTTCTATGATTAGCACAGAGCCAAGGAGCCATGCCTAAGTGATCGATGTGAGAATGTGTAATTACTGCATCTTTAACCATTGGAGATTCTGAAGGATATCTTGGTGGATTGGTTGGAGCTAAACCATAATCTAACAATAATCTAGTTGATTTTGGATCTTCAAGAATAATCCCTACATTTCCAACTTCATCACCACCGCCTAAATAGTGATATCTCAATCCCTTTTCTGGAGGATTTTCAGGATATGATGAAGTTCTTCCTGGTGCGTATAATACCATATCAATCAAACCACCCTAATGATGCTGTCAAAAGAACCTGTGGGATGATTTGTTTGAAAATAATAAACCCCAACCCCATTATTTCCACTGCAGGAAAAAATTCTTCTAAAAAATATTTTTTTCATTCTTCTTTAATCTATAACTTCAATAACCTCTCGCGAACATATCCCTCAATCCTTACTTTCGTTATTCACAATCATCATATCCACCTTACTTTCGTTGCAGATCAAATATATATTCCATAGGAAATATAGGGGTTAGGTACTATCCTGTGATTATATCATTATTCAGTAGATTTTCATTTCCAATCCATAATTTTTATTCTTAATTATTTTTTTATTTTTTCAAATTTTATCCTTTCAAATTTTTTTGCAATGGTCATCGGCTAACATTTTAAATAAATTTTATTTGTTAATATTTCCTAATTACCACTGGACAAAGAATCCATCAATGATTATCTCATGGCAAGTTCTAATGGGCCGTATACCTGAACACGTTTTCATCGTCGATGAAGATTTATGTTATGGTTGCGCTGCATGTATTGCATTATGTCCAATCAACATTATCGAATTGAAAGAAAGATTGGTCGTCGTTGATGAAAAGAAATGCACTCATTGTAAATTATGCATTCCTTCTTGTCCTGTATTTGCATTGAGTATCAAACCATCAGGGGTGGAAATAGTTGTCTAATATTGTGATAATCGGTGGCAGTATTGAGGGGTTGATACTTTCAATTCTCAGTGCTGAAGAACACAACGTTACACTAATTGATATCCATCCAGAGATAGGTTTTCCCTGCACAATACCTGGTTGGTTGGCAAAAAAAGAAACACTGCAGAAATATTTCAACGAAAACCAATTGAAACAGATGAACATTTTTCAAAACAGTGAAGGGTTTTCGCTAAGCGGAGAATGGCTATTCAAATTATTGACAATCAAAGCTGTTCAAACAGGAGTAAATGTCTTGTTGAGATGTAGAGTAACCAACGTAGAGAATTCAGGTGAAGAAACGACCATCCAATATGTTGGAGGAATTAATAGCGGGGTTGGGCAAATAAATTGTGATGTATTATTCGATTTAACCGACTATTGTGCATTATCCCCTGGTGGCTTACAGCATAATATTACGAGATCTATACCAAACCAATCCAACCAACCCCAGATTCAGAATTGGGGTGGGCTTGCACTATTAGCGGATTGTCAAGATAACAAATTACAACCCACTTTACAATTAATTCGAAAAGATGGCTTATGTGAATTATGGTTTGAAGAAAAACCAACATGGAAACCCCGTTCAGGTTGGATTGAAACAATGCAAAACACTACATCCAAACCCCTAATAGAATTGAATATTGATAATAGTATTATTCATGGCGAACAACTATTTGAATCAATAAACCAGCAATAACACTACATTTCCCTCCCACTATCTTGAAAACCCCCACTCTTTCGGCCAAAGTAGTGAGGTTTACCTCATTGAGCTGATTTTGATGGCCCAACATCCAATGGCAGACCTACGCCGAAAATTGCACGCAGAGGGGCTGTTAGCCAAATCTGCTATCAAATCCTGGTCCAAGGTAATTTTTCTTTTCGCCATCGTTGGTAGTTTAATTTATTTCCATTCCCAAATAACACTAGTCCAAGGATTAATTCTTTTACCAATAACTGCGCTATTTGCAACAACTCTTGCAATGACCGCACACGAGGGAGTTCATTCTTCTGCATGTAATTCTAAATGGGGTAACCTAAGTCTAGCAGGCTTAGTTTTCCCTCTTTTCGCAGGAATGTCAATGGAATATTGGCGCGTTAAACACAACATCAAACATCATGCCAATCCTAATGTTATTGACAAGGACCCTGATATTTATTCATGGCCGATCACATTCACCAAGGAAGAATATGAATCTAGTTCTCGAGTTAGACAAATCTTCCAGAAACATCTCCAAGCATGGGTATTTTGGCCGATATCTCTTCTCGTAGGACATCTTCTGCGCTGGGATGGTATTTGGTATCTTATTTCTCATCCATTTACTTCCAAGAAAAACCACAGATTTTCTAAGATTTGGTTTGCCGATACAGCCCTGGTAATCGCTCATTTTTGTATCTGGTTAGTATTACCAATTCAAATGGGAATGCCATGGCAAACCGTACTTGGATTCTATGTTCTGCTTTGGGCACTTGTTGGAACAATACTGACAGGAGTTTTCATCGTAGGACACGCAGGAAGACCAACAGTTGTTGAATATGATAAAAATTGGAGATTACAAATTGAAACAGCGCGAAGAATAAAATTTGGCCGAATCGGTTCTTTCTTTTTCGTGGGCCTAGATTACCAAATCGAACACCATCTGCTTCCTGCACTATCCCATTTCAACTTACCAAAGGCTGCGCCGATAGTAAAAGAATATGCTGAAGAACGTGGCTGGGAGTATGAAGAGGTTGGGCTAATTTCAGCTCTATGGGCTTCGACGGTCGCCCTCAATAATGCCTGGAAAACACCCGCAATTGTAATCGATACAACCAAAGAATCCAATGCCAATTTGGTGGAAGATTTTTCACACCAATGAAAAAACATCATCAGTAATCTTCTCATGGCACTACCATGGGCAGTGAAAAATTATTTCTCCAAAGCATCGACGCGGGTTATATTACCGACTTTTCAGCACAAGTAACGCTCGTAGAAGATGATAAAATCGCCCTAGATAGAACGCTGTTTTATCCACTGGGCGGGGGCCAAAACTGGGATACTGGAACAATAGATGGCCCAAACGGCAAATTACAAGTTAGTGAAGTTAGAGGGCGCGAAGACATTTTCCATCACGTAGGCCAAGATCACCAACTCGAAGTCGGTGATGAAATAACTGGAAAAATAGATTGGCAAAGAAGACACGAACATATGCGTATGCACACAGCCCAACATCTTGTTAGTGGCGTTGTTTATGATAATTTTAATGCCGCCAGAACCGTAGGAAATCAAATTCACACCGAAAAGTCGAGAATAGATTTCAACCCAATCAAGTTCGATGAAGAGATGTTACAACAACTCACTGAATTAACCAACCAATTAATTGACGCAAATCACATTGTTTCAGATGAAGAAATGACTCGGGACGAGGTAAATGCAATCATGCCTCCAGAGAGAACCAACATGGATTTATTACCGGCATCAATCAATCAATTACGGGTGGTAAAAATCGGCCAATCTATTGATTTATGTCCATGTGCGGGAACCCATGTTAAGCAATTAGGAGAGATTGGCCATATAGAAATAATTGGCAAGAAATCCAAAGGAAAGGGCACCCAGAGAATATCTTATGCGCTGGGCGAGGGAGAAATAAGCGTCACACCTTCTTCAAAATCAATTTGAAAGTATGAGAGTTGCCGAGTGACAAAATAACGCTATTCTCTTTCAAAAAGTAATTATTATTATTGACTTTCAAAAAGCAAATATACAAAATACAATAATTTGGAAATTAAATATCCAAATCATCATCTAAAATTTCATCTAATTCTGAAATAGCGTCTTTCAAATCCTTTCTTGCCTGTTGCCGAGCCTCAAAACCAAGATTTTCAACCTCTTCAGCCAACTCTACTGGAACCCTTTGGGCATCCGCAGCAGCATGTAAACGATCGGTCAACTCTAAATCCTCTCCAATACGGTCGCTTCGGTCTACTTTAGCGATTGGTTTGCTAGGAATAGTTCGTGCCCCATGGTTGGCAGTACTCGCTTCAGCTTCATCATCACTCCACGCATCTAGGCCGATTTGATTTGCAACTTCAACACCAGGGGCAGCATCTTTCCATGGGTTTTGATTTGCAACATCTCGAATAAGGTTAGGTTTCTGTGTATTTTTCTGAGCAGCAAATAAATCCCCCACCTCTTCAGAACTTGGTAATGGTGTAGCGGTGGTTAACGCCGCAGCAAGCCGTTGCTGCTCAATAAGCGCTGGGCCATGAATTTCATCATGGTCATGTCTATGCGGAGATGCAGCCATTACTACCAATTCTTTTGCAAACTGAAACAATTGGTCTTCAGCAGGTGCAGAGGCGATGGTTTCGCGCACTATTCGGTGATGAGAAATACATTTTTTACATCGCTGTGAACCAACAATATCTCCCTCATCACAACGAAGGCAACAGGCCTGAAGACCCAACTCCTTCATGGCACGTCTTGGCATCGACATTAGCGCTCCCCAAGCAAGCGAGACAATAATCCCCCATCAACCCTATGATGAGAGGCTTCAAAGCACAGCGACAACACTTCGCCGCTATGGGCACACGCGATGACCGAGCCGACTTGGTCGATGACGACCCATTTACCCGTCCTCAAAAGGCAAAGATACATCGCATTCACCAACGACAATCAAGCGACGGAACCATTCATTTTCAAACAAATAGAGAAAACATCGGTGGCATGTTCAGTCAATTATTAGGTAGTTTACAACAGCAACCCGTGAAAATGCACGACGGAAGAATATGGCATTTTAGTAAAACGGAAAAAGAACATCTTGCTTTTGCGATGGGCGCCTTTACTTTGGCTTTGGGCTTAATGCAAGTAAGAGGGATATTTTCAATTTCAAGTATAGGCGTGGTACCATGGGTTATCGGTATTCTCCTTGCTATGCCAGTGATGTTTATCGCAATCGGGCCGGCCTTTTTATTACACGAAATAGGTCATAAAATCGTTGCCAAAAAGAATGGTTGTTGGGCAGAATTTAGGGCAGACCCAAGAGGTCTGAGAAATGGAGTATTAATCGCAGCGCTTCTTGGAATAGTATTCATGGCGCCAGGTGCAGTAATGGTTGCAGGCCTAGTTACGAGAAGGCAAAACGGCCACATTGCGGTTGCAGGGCCATTGGTAAATTTGTCATTATTCCTCATCGGAGTCCCTTTCTGGGGCGCAGTGATTGGATTAACCGGAGCAGCCGAATTTTCCGATGCCCCATATTTAGTTAACAACTCACTAATTTGGCAATCGATGTTATTTGATATTGGATATTATTGGCTAGGAGCCAATCTCTTCCTAGGACTATTCAACATGCTTCCATTTGGGCCGCTTGACGGGTTGAAGGTAAAGGATTGGAATGAATCAACATTCTATCTCGTATTGGCAATTTTCGCATTACCTGTAATTGGTATATTTTTGGGCCTATGGGGCCCAAGTGCACTCCTCAAAGGAATTGCAGCCTATTTCTAATCCAAGTAAGAGTTAACCACAGGGTCTTGATCTAAGTGGAAGAAAGAGTATGTTGCCCACCAGACAATAACGTCGAGGCTATCTACTAAGTTTGAAACTCCGCCATGTTCTTCTCCGTATCCTTTGCCAGTAGTATCCATCCACTCTTCCATTTCATTCAATGTATCACAGGTTTGATGATAACACCAATATCCATCCACCAATCCACCAAAGCCCATGGTGACTGTTCCAAGATTGTCTTGGAAAGAAGCATGGTCACTACGAGCAGTTGAATCCTCATAGACGATAATTTCTGGCCGGTCACGCGCCAACCAATCATCGACCTTCCATGTATCGGCCTCAAAACCAGTGCCAACCAAAACAGATTGTTGTTGTTCCACTCCAATAGCATCTGAACCAATCCACATAGCAAGGCCAACCATCTCTGGCTGCATCAGTTGGGTATGGTCGTCGGAAGGCCCAATATAGACTCTCATTGGCCATACTTCCTCATCCTTAGGATAACCATCCGGGTCAACGGCAGGGTCAGGGTCGGAGTGAGGTGCTCCCCCGCCACCAGGCCAGTTAACTCCAGCCATATCGAGATTTACATAATTTGTAACTACGACATTAGGATTGTCTTCTTTAACATAGTATTCAGTCCAATAATCACTACCTCTTTTTCCACCCTCTTCACCAGACCAAAGACAGAACACCATCGTTCTACGAGTGTCATAATTTGCCATTGCTTCAGCAACGGTTAGCACCATACTTGTTCCAGCAGTATTGTCGTATGCCCCAACACGTGTTCCATATGTTCGCTGGCCAGTCACATGGGGGTCAAGGAGAAGGGCGTTGGCAGGGGGTGCGATGTCAAAGTGAGCACCGAAAACCATCCATTCATCAGGGAATTCACTTCCGTATCTAAAGCCGCAAATATTGTACGCTTCTGGATTTTGATTTTCAAAAATATCGGTAAAGGAATAACGTTGAGTGACAACATCTAGTCCGAATGATTGTAATTGATCTTGTAAATATACAGCACCAGCTTCGTAAGCAGGATTTGCTTGACCAGCCCATCTATCGAGATAACCCACAGCGCCGTCTGCTAAATCCGATGGGTCGGGTGTTTGGTCGGTAAGGTGGCTTAGGAAATTGTATGTTGTTCTTCCATGAACAACACCGGTTGAATGCCGACCCCCTTCTTCTTCAGAATACCCTGGTGCCATATCTCTAGTTATTCCAAGTGGGTAATAGGCAACAGGCCCACCAGTATTTTGGCTGCTGTTAAATGTGATATTTTCATCACCCATGCGGATAACTGCGCCACCGTCAGCACTCTTGTGACCATCTTCAGAAATCCAAGTAGCCCAAGACTCATTGACTTCTCTAATAGGCCAATTTTGGCGAGCGAACTTTCCAATAAATACGAATGCAGCCTCAGCTCTTGGTGGGGCCAAAACGGTTAGTTGCACAGAATCACCCGCCTGCAAATCAACAACCGTAGAGTTATACACATATCCTGAAGCATCATCTCTAACAAGGTATGGAACGAATGCAGAAACGTCTTTCTGTGCCGAAATCGTTAGTGCTTGGAAAACCCCACCGGTCAAAGTTTCAGGAGTAATAATAACATCATTCGCACTAGGTTCAGAAGAACCCCCATTTTCACCAAAACAACCCGCTAATGGTGCCAAGCACATTAGCGACACCAATAGCAAAGCGCGGATGTGCGAGGTGCCGAGCATGGAGTTGCGTCAACTCCCCCCTTCTCAAGTCTGCGCCTATTTCGTATCATCAATTACAGTGTAATGGGCCACTAAAGCGGTGTAAAAAGGAAACCAATTTACGGAATTCGGGAAAAGTTTGTCAAATAACCAAAGGTTTGATAAGGTTTCAAGTACAATTATTAATTGATTAAAATGCCCATAATGGCGGAAACAATTGCACACGAAATACTACTTTCTAATAAAAGAAGAAAGTTAGCAAAGAAATCAAAGAAAATCCCACTGCGAACAAGGTATCTTTGGGCCAAGGCAATAATCTATGATGACGAAGACGAAAAATGTCCAGTCATCGAAGGCTAAAACCAATGCTTTGGTAGTAATTTCACAGAGCGTTTAGAATCGGTTCTTGATCTAATGTCAGGAAAGTCATAGTCGCCCACCAGGCAACAACATCAAACGACTCAACCAAGTTTTGTTCACCGGTTGCATCATCTGTATCCATGTAGGATTCCATTTGACTTAATCTATCACAATCACGATGATAACATGGATATCCATCCACCACACCATTCCAACCCATTGTTACTGTGTTGAGGTTTGTTTGGAATGGGTCATGGTCTGAACGTGCAGTAGGCGATTCGTAAATTGCCACAGTATCCTCGTAGTTATTTGTCCACATTGCTGATTCACCATCAGCAGACCAAGCAGCCCAACCATTGGCAATTTCCTTTTCAAGCCCTAATTGGCCAGCACCAACCCATTCAGCCAATTCATACATTGGCTTTTGGTCGATAACATCAGGGTCTACTTCAGGCCCAATATAACAAGATAATACCCAATCACCAGGCCAGTTAATTCCCATCATATCCAAATTAACATAATTGGTAACTGTTACATCCATATCAGCTACTTCTTGTGTCCATGATGTCGAGCCCCACAACCCCTCTTCTTCACTTGACCACAAACAGAAAACCATTGTTCTTCGAGTGTCAATACTTGCAAGCGAATCTGCTGTTTCAAGAATCATAGAAGTTCCAGCGGTATTGTCGTATGCACCAGTTCTAGTTCCATATCCAGGAATATCCGGTCCCGGAGTATATGCTGCTGGCGGAGCGATATCAAAGTGAGCGCCGAAAACAAGCCACTCATCAGGGTACATTGTGCCTTCTTTGTATCCACAGATATTGACGGCCCAAACAACACCGGATTGGAAACGATGAACTGTAACGTCCAAACCATATCCTTCTAAAACACCAGAAAAGAAAGTAATGGCATCCTCATAGGCGGGATTACCATTACCAATCCAACGGTCAAGATATCCAACCGCGCCATCAGCAGGGTCTAATGGGTCTGGTGTTTCATCGGTAATCGAATAGACCCAATCATATACAGCACGACCATCAACCCAGCCCTTTGTATGTGCTTGGCCTTGATTTACTTCAAACGAAGAATCAACAGCACGATTCATTGGAATCCGAATACTAACAACAGAACCAACATCGCCACTATCATTAGTTGGTTGTGTATACGAAAACACTCCCCCCTCGGTATTTGCAGATTGAATAATAGCACCACTCATCAACTTACCAGTCGCGCCACCGCGAGCCAACCAAGTGCCCCACGACTCATTGGCCGCATGAATTGGAAAAACATCAACCCCCGCTTCAGCGATGAATAGCGTAGCATTACTGAGCCGAGCACTCGGCAAAATATCAATATCCACAGTTTCACCATTTAACATTTGAATTATAGTTCCATTCTGCAGATAGTTTGTTGAAGAATCTTTAAGGAAGTGGGGAATGAATAGAGAAAGGTCAGACTTTGCAGTGAATGAAACAACCATCCATTCTCCAGCAGTCCACACAGAGGGGGAAACTTCAAGATCGGATTGAGTTAAATTTTGTGAAGAATTATCCTCTCCAAAACAACCCGCAAGCGAAGCACTAAACATCATCAAAACCAATAATGTTGCATGAGTTGTTGAACGGCCCATGCTCCTCCCACAAGCATACCCCTGTTGAATCCAACGGTTCTGACTATTATGCTACTATCAGTCAATATTTTGTTGCAGAAGTGTTTGATTATTACAATTTTCATTTTCCGGCAGACGGAAACAAAATTCCGTAAAAAGGCGAACCATTAAGAGAAGGAGTCAAGACGATTTACCATGGCAACTGTCCGTTTAGGTCAGAAACACAGGGTTTTAGCCCGCGGAATACCTGATAGTTATTCCAATGCCATGGCAAATTATTTTGGCAGCGGCCCAACCGATTTAGAGTTGGCAAGAGCACAGCACACAATATATTGTCAAACCCTTGAGGATGCAGGTTTAGAAGTAACGTTATTGGATGCAGACCAAAACCATCCAGATTGTGTATTTGTTGAAGACCAAGCGATAGTAATAGACGGGCATGTATTATTGCCAATTCCTGGCCACCCATCAAGAGTTGCTGAACAACCACCGATTGCAGAATTCCTTTCCAAACATTATAGTCCAGAGAAAATCTTTCGAATGAGTTCAGAATGTAAAATGGACGGAGGCGATCTACTGCGACTTGGGGATTTGTTTTTCGTTGGAAGATCTAGTAGAACTAACGATGCTGGAATAGCGGTGTTAAGAGAATTATTAGATCGATTAGGACACGAACTACGAGTGATCAATCTTCCACCAGAAGCACTCCATTTAACCAGTATTTCATCAACCCCTACAGATAAAATTATTTTTGCTCCTGAAGGATATATCGACAAGCAATCTTTCGGACAACTTCCTGATGATAGTCAAATAATATGGATGCCCAAAGAAGAGGTTTATGGCTGTAATACAATCGGTTTAGAGGGTGGAAAAGTAATCATCGCCGAAGGCTATCCAACCGTATTAGCAACAGTCAAAGAATTAGGATTAACCCCAACCGTCATCGACATGAGTCAGATTAGAGCTGCAGATGGGTCTCTAACTTGCCTTTCAATATTTTATTGAAAGCGCCCACCTTCATCATAGACAGCATCATGCCACAACATGATATTTCTCTCCATTTCTTCAAGAGTTGTACATACCGCAATATTGTTTTCAAAGGCACCAGTTGATTGCGAGTCAGCAAGAGTAATATTTCCAGCAACAGCAATCAATTCAATTGTTTTTTTATGGTCTCTAAAAATCCCCAATTCAAAAACAACCCAAGGGTCGCCAGCACCTACCAGCGAGTTGAATTGTTCAGAAAATAAGAAACTAGCCAAATCTGAAGCATTGTGGAATGAACACAAACTACTCAGCGTTTGTAATAACCCAAGAGAGTGTTGAGAAATGTCACCAGGGGCGTCATCAATCGCCCTTGATTTACACATGGTCAACAAAGGTCTTTGTGACTCATCCATAGTGTGGCCACACAACTCTCCTAATTGAGAATTTGTAACTCAAATCATCGTTGCAAAATCGATGAAATATCTGATAAGACTCAGACTAACTGCAATTAGAAAAACAATCGTAACCACCTTGTCTGGAAGATATTGAATTGCATATTTCGCCCCACTAAAAGCAAATATGAATGCTAGCAGAGGGATTAGAATTACTAATACAAGTCCAACTGAATCAAGTAGGTCGTAGAATATCCCATCGAGAATAATGTGGCTTAGTAATGCGACTGGAACGATTGTTGAACCAATCTGATAACTTGTTCCAGCGGCCTTGTGAGCATCCATTTTTAGTAATGATTTATTGAGAGTGACAAGGATAGCACCTCCTCCAATTCCAAGGATCCCTGACGCAGTGCCTGCAAGGGCAGTACCGATCTGATATTTTTTCTTCAGTGGTTCAAACTCGGGTATGGGCTCAAGTCCAGATTGTTCCTTACGCATCCTTGCAATAGTGCGTTCAATAACAAAAATTAGGATTGCTGCAGCAAGTATTTTGATTCCCACAGAACCGACCTTATCGAGCAAAATTCCGGCAAGAATTGTGCCCACTAGTGCAAACGGAATTGCTGTGATGCGCCCAGCATTTGCCACAGTGGTATCGGCGTGCCCAGATTTTTTATGTGAAAGGCTGCTTCCAAGTGCAACCATGAACACTAGTGATAGAGACCCAGTGATTGATTCTTGAACGCTCCAGTCGAGTAGATAGAGGAATATCGGTACATAGAGTACACCTCCACCCAATCCCAGCGGACTGAAAATTAATGCCACAAATAGCAATAATGCTATTGCGAAAATTATTGTTGGGTCCATGATTTCACTCCTTATGGGCTTTCATAATGAAGTGTTCTGGTCTTGGAGCCAGTGGTCGTTTGAACCAAAGAGGACGACGCTCTCCGCGAGGATGCGTCTCTCTTTCCTTAGCCCACTCATTCCATTTCTTGTAATGAGCCATAGATTTCTCCATATCAACTTCAACATCACCATACAATTCATCTTCACCAGGTTTGGATAACCAAACCTTCTGTAGCCAACAATGGTGACCACTGATAGGATCTGGTTGTACAGCGTGAGTAATATTTTGGTGAACCCCACCATCCCTCCACCAGATTCTACTGGTATCAGGGTCTTCAGAATCCCAAGACTCAACGCCACTGACGGTGCGCATTCTCATTTTACCATCACCGCGGTCTTCTATCTTGACCTCATTGGTCATGAATCGGTTTCCAGCATCTTGCTTTCTGCGCCAGCGACCGATGTGGTGACTACAACCAATAACTCCTGGCTTGATACTTTCAGTGACCCAAACCTTGTCAACAAACCAACCGATTTCAGTTTTAATTTTCAATAACTCACCTTCTTCAACACCTAATTTTTTAGCATCTTTTGGATGAATCCAAATTGGGTTTTTGTGAGCAATTTCAACTAACCACTTTGCATTTGCACTACGGGAGTGAATGTGTTGTGGCAACCTGAAATTAGGCAATAAACAGTATTCATCTTCACCCTCAAGATTTGATGGATGAACGTGACTATTGATTCTATAATGTGGCAATGCGTGCTCAGGATAACCAAACTCAACAATCGTTTTTGAATATAATTCTTGTTTTCCACTAGGAGTAGGCCAACCTTCTTGCTCATGCTTTTTGTATGTAGCTGGCTCAATGAGGAAAGCACCATGCTTACGCATATATTCCAATTCAGTCAATCCTTCAGATTTAGCAACTTCTGGCAATCCAGGAACTCTTTCAAAGGTATATTGATAGTATTCATCAATTGTTATTTTCTCACCAGGCCGATAAGGGCTCATGAAATGCTCTCTAATCCCCATTGTTCCGTCATCGATTCTCCAAGACAACTCATTCCAGAACTCATCTTCTTCCCATACTTCACCAGGATTTACTTCGTGAGTAAATTCTACTTCACGACCTTCTCGCCGAGCATATTCGCGTAGTACAGGTTGGCGGAATGCGACCCACTTTCCAGCACTTGTAGCATACGAATTGATATCGTGACGTTCTGCAGAATGGCCCATAGGCAGGACATAATCTGCAAAGAAAGCAGTTTCGTTCCAAGTAGGAGTCATTGCGATATGGCAGCCAACAGACTCCTCATTCTGTAACATGTCCATCCAAGCAAACCCATCTGGATATGTCCAAATTGGATTAAAGACACGGGTGAAATATACATCCATAGTGCCTCGACCTTCTTTGACTAAGTGAGGCAAAATATGACTCATCTCAAAGTGAGACATAGTATATTCAGGAGGGAAATGTAATTCATTCCAGCCATCAGGGGCCGGCGGTTCATTGAATAGTGTAGGCTTATATTTAGCCCAAGAATTTGGAGCAGTACCTCCCTTTGTACCAACACTACCGGTTAGAACATTTAGGAAATGCAGGGTTCTGGAAACTTGCCATCCACCAAGATTACCAATAGAGGCAGATCTCCAAACGTGAGAAGACAAAGCCTCTCCAGCACCGGCGACAATATTGCCAACTTCAATTACCTGCTCAACAGGAATACGACATTCTTCAGCCGCAAACTCAGGAGTATACATTGCATACTCGTCCTTTAGAAGTTCAATGAATCTCTCGAATGTTTTTGGCTCACTCGGATGGTCAGCATCTAACCACATCTCCCAGTTAACCCAGTTTTCTAAGAAATCCCTATCATAAGTTCCTTGGTCTAAAATCATCTTAGCCCAAGAAAGGAATAGTGCAGGTTCTGAACCCGGCCATGTTGGAACCCAATGGTCAGCCATTGCTGCAGTATTGGATAGACGCGGATCAATAACAATCAGTTTTGCACCATCCATCATCCCCTCAAGAATTCTCTGAGCGTGTGGATTGAAGTAGTGTCCAGTTTCTAAGTGTGATGAAGTCAAAAGAATGACCTTTGCATTTGCATGGTCCGGAGAAGGACGGTCGTGTTTATGCCAAAGAGCATAACCAGTTCTTGCACCCGCTGAACAAATATTGGTGTGTGAATTATGTCCATCAACGCCCCAAGCTTTCAGAACACGATTGGTATATCCTTCATGTCCAGGCCGGCCAACATGGTATACCACTTTGTCCTTAGCACCTGTCTTGAGGCTTGCACGAATCTTGCTTGAGATTTCATCAAGTGCTTCATCCCATGTGATTTTTTCCCACTCACCCGAGCCCCTTGCACCCTTACGGCGCATTGGATGAAGAATACGTTCAGTGTCTTTCAGTTGATTGATAGTAGCAGGACCCTTTGCACAGTTTCTTCCACGACTTCCAGGGTGGTGTGGATTACCTTCCAGTTTTGCAACCTGTCCACTTTCTTTATCGACATAAGCGAGAAGTCCACAAGCCGACTCACAATTAAAACAAGTAGTAGGAACGAGGGAATAATTCTTTTCAACTCTTTTTGGCCATGCATTAGCATCTAATTCCATGTGGTGATGCCAATTATCAGAACTTGGGAAGTTTTCCAAATTCTTCTTAGCGACATTCGGCTCCTTTCGATCCAAATTAGGAATTATGCGGAGTTTTTGAGCAATACTTTCAATGAATGTTTTTGCCATCATATCACCTCATAGTAGCGGGTTTGCTTGTGCAGCCCGTAAATCCTGTAGGATATGTTTGTATCCAACATAGAAGCCCAAAATAACAACCACTGAAGCGATTGCTAACCATTGTGCAGGCTGTCCTGAAAGTAAGAGGAGGCCAAACACCAAGCCGCCAAAGAATGACAACTCGATAGTTCCGGTTGCAATGATTTCCAAATTACTCTTAGAAGACCAAGCGACTCTTCCAACCGCTTGCTTGAATAGCCAACCTGTGTATGTGCCGGTTAGCCAACCCATCGGAATACCAATTACTGCAAGGTAAACATGGAATTGTTCCGGTAAAGAGAGGAAATAGATAGTGGGATCCCCGGGTACCGAGCTCG
>JGI24921J38492_100657_pt1 | contig 28673 bp, 28 predicted proteins | sample LinPFosmplate9_FD_38492 | JGI IMG/M metagenome (IMG submission 38492)
CGAGCTCGGTACCCGGGGATCCCACCCTGCAGCAGGGCGCCTAGGGCTGCAGAGGCCAAGCCTTTGCCAAGAGAAGACACAACACCACCGGTGATAAATACATAACGTGCCATAAATAATGGGATCCCCGTAGTTTCAAATTTTCGGCAAGAAAAGTGCACCTCACCACGGGGTTAAAGCGTTAACAGCTCCGCGATGATTCTGCAATCTGACGATCAAGATAAGGCGGCTAAATTTGCCATGGCCGCCATATTTAGGTGTGTATTACTCAGCGACCGGCAAAAGCGGCGCGGAATCTTCTGCCGAAGGCGGCAAGAGCGCATCTGCATCAATCGGTTTTTCTTGCTGCGTGGCGGGCATCAACTGATCCAGAACCGAGCTGCCAGATGATTTTTGAACCTGTAGAATCGTTAGGGCAAGAGAGGTACAGATAAATGCAATCGCCAGACCCCAAGTCAGCTTGGTCAAAGCCGAGGCTGCCCCGCGACCAGACATCGCTCCACCGCCAGCGCCGCCGCCGCCCATGCCAAGGCCGCCACCTTCAGAGCGTTGCAACAGAACCAAGCCGATCAAGGAGATGGCGAGAAGAAGGTGGATGATCAAGACGACATTTTGCATACGATTTTCCCAGTTCAGGTGAGAGGCTATCTACGCAAGGATAAGCCGTTTGCCAAGTCAAAACTGGGGCATTGGCCCCGATAGGTGTCTGCAGGGGGCTTGGGTTGCGCTGGTGGCGGAATTTGCGCTTTAGATTGTTCCAAAATGCAGCTTTGCCCTCCTGCGGTAAGTTAGCAGTTTCCCTTGCCTTTGATCCCCGCTATACGGCCTACGTTTTGATCCGATCGAAAGAGGACACTTTATGGCTAATGTTGTTGTGGTGGGCACCCAATGGGGTGACGAAGGCAAAGGCAAGATTGTGGATTGGCTTTCCGAACGCGCCGACGTGATCGCGCGTTTTCAGGGCGGTCATAATGCCGGTCATACGCTCGTGATTGGGGAGGCTATCTATAAGTTGCATGCTTTACCCTCTGGTGTCGTGCGCGGCGGAAAACTCTCGGTCATTGGCAACGGTGTGGTTCTAGATCCATGGCATCTGATCAAAGAGATTGAGGGCATCCGCAGCCAAGGCATCCACATCACGCCAAAAAACCTAATGATCGCGGAAAACACACCTTTGATTATGCCCTACCATGGTGAGCTGGATCGTGCGCGCGAAGGGCAGGTATCGGTTGCGAAGATTGGCACTACGGGTCGCGGCATTGGTCCTTGTTACGAAGATAAGGTCGGTCGCCGGGTGACCCGCGTGGCAGATTTGGCGGATACGGCCACTCTGGAACTGCGCGTCGATCGTGCCTTGCTGCATCACAACCCGTTGCGCAAAGGCCTTGGCCTTGAGCCTGTAGACCGCGCGGACTTGCTGGCGCAGTTGCGTGAAATCGCGGTGCAGATATTGCCCTATGCAGCGCCGGTCTGGAAAGTGTTGAATGAAAAACGCAAGGCTGGGAAGCGGATTTTGTTCGAAGGTGCGCAGGGTGCTTTGCTGGATATTGACTTCGGTACCTATCCTTTCGTGACATCCTCAAATGTGATTGCTGGCCAAGCGGCCACAGGAACGGGCATTGGTCCGGGTGCGATTGATTATGTCTTGGGCATTACCAAAGCCTATACCACCCGGGTTGGTGAAGGCCCTTTCCCCACTGAGCTGGAGGATGCTGATGGTCAGCAACTTGGCGAAAGAGGGCATGAATTTGGCACCACCACCGGGCGTAAGCGGCGGTGCGGTTGGTTCGACGCCTGTCTGGTGCGGCAAACCTGTGCCACCTCCGGCGTGAATGGCATTTCTTTGACAAAATTGGATGTGTTGGACGGGTTTGAAGAGCTAAAAATCTGTGTGGCGTATGATTTGGATGGCGAGCGGTTGGATTACCTGCCCACCGCTGCCGATGTGCAAGCGCGCGTGAAACCAATCTATGAAACCATCGAAGGGTGGTCCGGCAGTACAGCCGGCGCGCGCTCTTGGGCCGAGCTGCCTGCGCAGGCGATTAAATATGTTCGGCGCATTGAGGAGCTGATTGATTGCCCGGTGGCGTTGGTCTCGACGTCGCCTGAGCGCGAAGACACCATTCTAGTTACAGATCCGTTTGCAGACTGATGGCCCTGAGTTACAAAGCCCGCCGCCGTTGGTCGCTGCTGATTTTGGTTATTGGCTTGCCAGTCTACGCCGTTCTGGCGGTAAATTTAGTGGCGCTGCTGCCCGTGTTGCCAAAGGTCTTAGAATTTATCCTTTATGTGGTGCTCGGCACCGCTTGGGCGTTCCCATTGAAATTTGTTTTTAAAGGCATCGGTCAAGTGGATCCCGATGAGGATGAAGATTCCTAAGTCACTCTAAGCAGTCTATTGTGAGAGATAAAGACGGAGCTCTCTGACGAGAACCATGCTCATGGAGCTACCGTCTCTTCTGGCACGGCGTGTTTTCGGCGCCGTCCGGAAGTAAGATCGCAAAACTCCAGGGTTGGCGTGGCTGCGGGTGGGTCTGCGTCGGCCATGCTTTGCGACTGTGCCGCTTCGGTCTTGACCTCTTGACCTGTGCCATTCAACCATAAGGCGTCGACGCGGTACTGCGGTGTGAGCAGAAATGAGGCAGGACACTTGGTGAGTATGGAAAAAACCCGATGAAAATCTGTTTGGTCGTTTATTAGGCGCGCTGTCCTTCAAAATTATTAATACCGCGAATATCGTCTTTGCGGGGGCACTGCGAAATTCGGTGAAAAGAGTGATGGTGACGTAATAGAATGGTTTATGAGAATTATATATGCCGCGCGCCCAGAACCTTGTTAATTGGGGCTGGCCCGTCATCTCCTGAATTGATCCGAGAAATTTCAGTCTATTCGGACGCAATTGTGGCGGCTGATGGGGGATTTTGGGCGGCCGAACAGGCCGGGGCTCAGGTGGTCTTGGTGGTGGGCGATATGGATTCGCAAAAAGACCTACCGACCAGTCAGGCTGCGGCGCATATCACAGATCAGGAGACCACGGATTTCCAAAAATGCCTCGCAGTTTGTGATGCTGACATTTTTTTGGGTGTAGGGTTTCTCGGTGGGCGTTTGGATCATCAGTTGGCAGCTTTCTCTGCCCTCTTAAATGAACCGCGACCGGTGATCTTGATTGATGAGGCACAGTTGGTTTTTGTTGTACCACAAAAATTTTACGTAGATCTGGAAGCCGAAACACCCGTGGCGTTTTATCCCATGGTGCCTATTGTAGCAAGTTTGCACGGGGTGCGCTGGCCGCTTTCAAATGCGGCCATGAGCCCGATGGGGCAAATTGCGACTTCAAACTTCGCCCTAGGTGGCGTGCTGGAAATTAACGTGGATCGGCCAGGTTTGCTGGCGATCCTGCCGCGCCGCGACCTTGAAACTGTTCTGGCAGCATTAGACAGAGGTTTTAGTAAAGCGCACCACGAATAGCCCCGCGGTCACAGTCACGATAATCCCAACCGCCGCAATGCCATTGGGCAGATCGCTGAAGAGCACCAGGCCATAGAGTGCTCCAAATGGAATTTCGAGATATTGCACTGGGGCCACTGTGGGCGCTGAGGCATAGCGCAGCGCCCAAGTCATGCACAGATGTGCCAAGGTGCCCAAGATCCCAAGGCCAAGCAATGCAAAAAATTCAAATCTGGTGACTGGGACCATTGTCAAAAGTGGTATGTCCAAGGCCGAGCCGAAAGCGGCAATGGGCAAGAGGATCACCATGGCGCAGACCCCATTAGCCGCTTGTAGATCAATGGGGTCGATATGTTTTGAAATTTTGCGGGTGATGAACATAAAGCCAGTGAATAAAACGGCCACGACCAGCGGCAAAAGCGCAGGCCAACCGACCTCGGCAAAACTGGGTTGAACCACCATCAAAGTGCCGATGAAACCAAGCAGGCAGAGTCCAAGGCTCAGAGGGCTTGCCCGATCTCCGGTCATCCATCCAACGCCCAAGATCAGGAAGGGCAGGACATAGGCAATGGCAATGGCATCGGCGAGGGGCAGGTAACGGAGCGACAGAAAGAAAAAAGAAATTGCCACCAGATGGAGAACCGAGCGCAGAATGACGTAGCCAATCCGATCCGCCCGCATCCAAGTGTAGTGGCGACTTGTCCAAAGGTTGCGGCGCACCAAAAGAAGCTGGGTGATGAACCGAGCAATGACCACCTGTAGCAAAGGAATTCCATCGCCTAAAATTTTGACCAAAGCATCACTGGCTGGCGCCAGAATACAAAAGCCAATCATTAACAATAGGCCTGAACGGTTGTTATCCTGAACCATGGTGCACTTTCATATCAAGGTTTGGAATGGTCAACAGTTCGGCACATTTACCGCCAAGCCACCGAGTGAAGTTTCTTTGTATTTTTCATGCATGTCCAGACCGGTTTGTCGCATTGTTTCGACGCAGGCATCCAATGACACCAAATGAGTGCCATCGCCACGCATCGACAGGCTGGCGGCGGAGACTGCTTTAATGCAACCCAGCCCATTGCGCTCGATACAAGGGACTTGCACGAGGCCTTTGACTGGATCGCAGGTCATACCCAAGTGATGCTCTAGTGCGATTTCCGCGGCGTTTTCCACCTGCGCGGGACTGCCGCCCAAGACGGCGCAGAGACCGGCGGCGGCCATGGCAGAGGCACTGCCCACTTCCGCCTGGCAACCGCATTCCGCGCCGGAGATGCTGGCGTTGAATTTGATCAGCCCGCCGATCGCTGCGGCGGTGAGCAAAAATTCCGGGATGCGCTTTGGCGTGGCTCCTGGCACATGATCGAGCCAATAGCGCAGAGTGGCAGGGACCACACCGGCCGCGCCATTGGTCGGTGCGGTCACGACCTGCCCACCGGCGGCATTCTCTTCATTGACCGCCATGGCGTAAACGCTCATCCAATCATTAATCGTATGCGGGGCGGGCATATTCAGCCCCCGTTCGGCCATCAAAGCTTCGTGAATGGGTTTGGCTCGGCGTTTCACATTCAGACCGCCGGGCAGTATGCCGCCCCGTTCCAGCCCACGATTGATGCAATCGTTCATCACGTCCCAGATTTTGGTCAAGCCGCGGTCGAGCTCGGCGGCGCTGCGGCGGCTCAATTCATTCTCTCGCTTTATCTCTGCTATGGATTTTCCCTGGGCAGCGCAAAGGGCCAGTAATTCATTGGCCGTATTGAACTCATGCGGGTAGGGGGCCATGTCGCCGATGGACACTCCACTGGCCAATTCTTCGGCTGTCACCACAAAACCGCCACCGATCGAATAATAAGTCTGCTGCAAGATCACATCGTCCTGTGCATCCGTCGCCATGAGGACCATGCCATTGGCATGACCCTGTAGGGAGGGGCCGAAGTCAAATACGATGTCGCTGGCTGGATCGAGTTTAAGTGTTCTGAGCCCATCCGGGTCGACCGTTTTGTTGCGCGTCATGGCTTTTAGCGCAGCTTCAGCCTTGGTGGCGTCATAGGTTTCAGGGAAAAACCCGGCCAATCCGAGAAGTGTGGCACGATCTGTCGCATGCCCCACACCGGTGAAGGCTAAGGAGCCATGCAGGCGCGCTTTTAGGCCTGCGGCCTCAAATGGGCTGGCGCGCAGCAAATCCAAAAACATACCAGCTGCAACCATTGGTCCCATCGTATGCGATGAGCTTGGCCCAATGCCGACTTTAAACATATCAAAAACAGATAGAAACATTAAAGACCTCTTAGAACTGCATAGCTTGGGTTGATCATGGTTTGACAGGCCGTGTCGGTGGAAATGCGACGCTTTCATCTAGGTCTACGTCCGCGCCTCTCGCACAGCAAGGGAATACGCGGCGGCGTGCACATGCGAAGCCCGGCCGATGCTGTGCTTAAAAGATGAAATCGGGCCTCGCGCATTGGGGGGACTTCGGTCTATATAGGGGCGCAGATCATCAGGAGTCGCGTTACATGTTTGCCGATTTATCCCCCGCCGATCAGGCAAAATACGTTGCTGCCAAACGGGCCGTCGAATTGGTTGAAGATGGTATGAAGCTCGGGCTTGGAACCGGCTCAACGGCGGCTTGGATGGTGCGGTGTTTGGCGGAGCGGGTGAACACTGAACGGCTGCGCATTCAAGGCGTGCCCACTTCGACCCGCACAGCAGATTTGGCCCGTGAGCTGGGTTTGGAAGTGGTGACCTTGGATCAAGCTGGGCATTTGGACATCACCATAGATGGTACGGATGAATTCGATTCCGCTTTGTCTCTCATCAAAGGCGGTGGTGGGGCGCTTTTACAAGAGAAGATCGTCGCCTCCGCCTCGGATCAGATGATTGTGATTGCTGATTTTGATAAGCATGTCTCTCAGCTTGGTAAATTCCCGTTGCCTGTGGAGGTTTTGGGATTTGGTTTGGCCTCGTCGCGGGACCATATTGCCCGCCTTTTGGCCGATCACGGATTGGCTGGGCGCGATATCACGATGCGTATGCAGGGCGACATCCCCTTTGTGACCGACGAGGGCAACTTTATTCTTGATTTGCATTTGGAACACATCCCGGATGCGCCCGCCCTGGCCATTGCGCTCAATGAAGTGCCGGGCGTGTTTGAAAATGGTCTGTTTATAAATATTTGTGATCGCGTGATTTTGGGCGCCAGCGATGGGCGCATCGAGGAGCACCTTCGGCCGTAACACGCCAAGTGGTTGGGCTTCTGACTTCAATAGGGGACGAATATGTCTTTTGATTATGATCTTTTTGTAATTGGCGGTGGTTCCGGTGGTGTGCGCGCGGCGCGCGTTGCGGCGGCGGACACCGGGGCCAAAGTCGGATTGGCTGAAGAAAGCCGCTATGGCGGCACCTGCGTCATCCGGGGCTGCGTTCCGAAAAAGTTGATGGTGTTTGCTTCAACCTATGCGCCTGCCATGGAGCAGGCTACCGCCTATGGCTGGGACGTGCGGATGGGCGGTTTCAACTGGTTGGGATTTCGGAGCAATTTGGAAGGTGAGCTTGATCGGCTGGAAGGCATTTATCGCCGCCTATTGAACAACTCTGGAGTTGAGACCTTCGACATGCGCGCGACAGTCGACGGTCCGCATGCGGTGCGTTTGGCCGATGGCCGGGTCGTTACGGCCAAGGTGATTTTGCTGGCCACGGGCGGCTGGCCCTCAGTGCCCGATGTTCCTGGAGCCGAATATGCCATAACCTCTAATGAGGTTTTTCATCTGGAGACTTTGCCCAAGCGGATATTGATCGTGGGAGGCGGTTATATTGCGTGTGAATTTGCCGGTATTCTCAATGGACTTGGGGTGCAAACCCATCTTTGGTATCGGGGCGAGGCGGTGTTGCGCGGCTTTGATGAAGAGGCTCGCGATGTGATCGTGCAGGGCATGCAAGAACGTGGTGTCCAAATGCAGATGCACACCAATGTGGCCCGCATCGACCGGCAAGGCAGTGGCTACAGCGTGATAGATGCCCAAGGCGCGCGCCAAGACTTTGATGTTGTGATGTATGCCACAGGCCGCAAGCCAAAAAGCACCGGCTTGGGTCTTGAGGCGCTGGGCATTGGTCTGGATGACGCGGGCGCGGTTCAGGTGGATGAGTTTTCTCAGACCTCAGTGCCGTCGATCTATGCGGTCGGGGATGTGACCAACCGTGTCAATCTGACGCCCGTGGCGATCCGCGAGGGCATGGCTTTTGTTGAGACAGCCCTGAAAGGCAATCCGACCCCTGTGGATCACGCATTGATCCCAACCGCCGTATTCACCCAACCGGAATTTGGCACAATTGGCCTCAGCGAAGAGCAAGCCCGTGCACAAGAGCAGATCGAAGTCTATGCAACTGCCTTTCGCCCAATGAATATTTCCTTTATTGATGCGCCGAACAAAGTGCTAATGAAATTGGTAGTGAGCCAAAAGACCCGCAAGATTTTGGGCTGTCACATCGTCGCAGATGGTGCCGGTGAAATGATCCAAATGGCAGGGATAGCGGTGAAAATGGGAGCCACAAAAGAAGATTTTGACCGTGTGTGCGCCGTGCATCCCACGGTTTCAGAGGAACTTGTTACAATGAAAACTCCTGTGCGGAGTGCTTGAAATATACAAAGCAGAGCACAGATAGTACAGAGACGCAGAATGACTGTGAAGGGAAACAGCTGAATGTCGGATAATAACGGTGGACCTTGGGGCGGCGGCGGAAGCGGCGGCAATCGAGGCAACAAAGGCAATGGCGGTGGGAATGATCGGGGTCCAGACGGACCGCAAATCCCAGAAATTGACGAGTTGATGCGTAAAGGCCAGGAGCAATTGCGCGTGTTGATGGGCGGTAAAGGCAGCGGTGGCACCGGTGGTGGTAGTGGAGCTGGCGGTGGAGACGCAGGCATTCCGCGCAGCACTTTCGTGTTGGCTGGGCTTGCAGCGGTTGGCATGTGGCTGTTCGCGTCCTTTTACACTGTCAAGCCAGAGGAGCAATCTGTTGAGCTCCTCCTCGGCGAATTCAATGAAATTGGCACCAATGGTCTCAATTTCGCGCCTTGGCCTTTTGTGACCTATGAGAAGTTCAATGTTACCACTAACAGAACCGAATCCCTTGGGCTCAATGACAGCCGTGACAGTGGTTTGGGCTTGATGCTGACCACGGATGAAAATATCGTGGACATCGACTTTCAGGTGGTTTGGAACATAAAAAATTCGGCGAATTTTTTGTTCAGTCTGAAAGAACCTGAGCAATCTATCCGAGCTATCTCGGAAGCGGCGATGCGCGAAGTGATTGCGCAATCGGAATTGGCGCCAATTTTGAACCGAGATCGTGCAGCGATTGAGGCGAATGTTCGGCAATTGATCCAAAAAACTTTGGATGAGCGCGAAACTGGTATTTCTGTGGTTCGTGTCAACTTTAATAAAGTGGATCCGCCCAGCCGTCAGGTGATCGTGACGGCTGTTGATGGGTCGCAAAAGCGTGTGTCGGTTATTGACGCCTTCCGCGATGTGCAGGCCGCAGAGCAAGAGCGCGATCAGCGCGAGCGCCAAGCGGATGCTTATGCCAACCAACGTCTCGCCGAAGCACGGGGCGCTGCGGCGCAATTGCTAGAGGCCGCAGAAGGCTACCGTGCCTCTGTCGTCAACGCCGCTTTGGGGGAGGCCAGCCAATTTTCAGCTGTGTTGACCGAATATAAAGAAGCACCGGAGGTGACCCGCCGGCGCCTATATATTGAGACTTTGGAAAAAGTTTTGAGCGATGTGGATAAGATTATCATGGACAATGGCGAAGGCGGCCAGGGTGTTGTGCCTTACTTGCCGTTGAATGAATTGCGCAAATCTTCACAAGGAGGGTCAAACTAATGTCTATGAGATCTCGTATTGCAGTGATCATAGCCGCCGTGATTGCGGTTGGTGGGTTGATGTCTTTGTTCATCGTGGATGAGCGCGAAAAGGTGCTGGTGCTGCGCTTTGGTCAAATCAAACAGGTCAAAACCGACCCTGGTTTGGGCTTTAAGATCCCTTGGCTGGATCAAGTTGTACGCTTTGATGACCGGATTTTGTCTTTGGAAACCCCGGTGATCGAGGTAACGCCAGCGGATGACCGTCGTCTCGAGGTGGATGCCTTTGTCATGTACCGCATAGCAGATATTGTGAAATTCCGTCAGGCCTTGGGCGCGGGCGGTGAGCGCGAAGCCAGTATTCAGCTCAATGACATTCTGGACGGTCAGATCCGGGCGGTTCTTGGTGCCGATGGGGTCACGTCAAATGCCATTCTGTCGCCAGAACGGTCCCGTTTGATGGAGCTGATCCGCGCTGAGGCTCAGGTTCGCGCCAAGGATTTGGGATTAGATGTAGTTGATGTACGTCTGCGTCAAACCAACTTGCCGGAGCAAAACTTCGATGCCACTTTGCAGCGTATGATCGCTGAGCGGGAACGCGAAGCGACCGATGAACGCGCCCGAGGCCGCGAGGCGGCGCAGCGGGTCACAGCTGTGGCGGATCGAACCTATGAGGAAACGCTCTCTGCTGCGAAGCGGGATGCTTTGATCATCGAAGGGGAAGCCGATGCGGAACGGACCCGCATTTTGGCGGATGCCTTCGGCGCGGATCCTGAGTTTTTCGACTTCTATCGGTCGCTTGCAGCTTATGAAGCTTCCATCCAGGGCGGAAATTCAACCTTGGTGATCCCACCAAATCATGAATTTCTGACATATATGAAATCCGCAACGCCGCGTGTTGCTGAGTGATTGATAAAATCTTATTCGGCCTCGCGGCCGTTATGATTGCAGAGGGGCTGGTCTATCTACTGGCCCCTCACGCCCTTGAAACCCTGCTCAAAGCTCTGAAAAACCTGTCGATCCCTGCGCGTCGACAAATGGGGGCTTTGCTTTGCGTGGGTGGGTGCATTCTCCTGGTGTTGAGCCTCTAAGCGGGTCCGCTGGTGAAATGAGTGTTTTCCTGCCGAAATTGGACTTCACGAGATGGTGACTGGGTCTCATCGGTGATTGCGTTGAAAACTTGCCAGACTACATTAAGTTGTTGAAGACAATAGGCAGCCGATCTGTGTGATGCAGATGGGCACAAATGGAGATACAGATGAATTCGATTGCCTTATCTAAGCGCAAGGATTTTGCAGCTTACCGTGCCACTTGGGTTTTTGCGGCGGCGCTCTGCCTGCTGATCTTACAAGCTTTACAGGCCGCAGCGCAAATGATGCCAAATACATTTGCTGATCTTGCTAAGGAGATCAGCCCCTCAGTGGTGAATATCACCACCACAACCGTGATAGCCGGTCGTGCCGATCAGAGGCCACGTGGCATTGTTCCCAAGGGCTCACCTTTTGAGGAGTTCTTTCGGGAATTCGAAGATCGCCGCCGTGGCAATGGCGGGGCCAGTCGCTCCTCGGCCTTGGGGTCGGGTTTTGTGATCTCTGCCGATGGGTTCATTGTCACCAACAATCACGTGATCGAAGGGGCCGATGAGATTGAGATAGAGTTTTTCTCCGGTGAGAGGTTGGCCGCTAAGGTCATTGGCACCGATAAAAATACTGACATCGCGGTGTTGAAGGTTGAATCGGACGCACCGCTGCCTTTCGTCAACTTTGGCGACAGTGATATTGCGCGCGTGGGCGATTGGGTCGTTGCAATGGGCAATCCTTTGGGTCAGGGGTTTTCGGTCTCGGCCGGTATCGTTTCTGCCCGAAACCGGGCCTTATCTGGGATTTATGATGATTATATCCAAACGGATGCCGCGATTAACCGGGGCAATTCTGGCGGGCCTTTGTTCAATCTTGATGGTGAAGTTGTCGGTGTGAACACCGCGATTTTGTCGCCCAACGGCGGCTCCATCGGCATCGGCTTTTCCATGGCGTCCAATGTGGTCAGCCGGGTCGTTGATCAATTGACGGAATATGGCGAAATCCGTCGGGGTTGGTTGGGTGTCCGGATTCAAGATGTCGATGAAGACATTGCCGAAAGCATTGACGGCTTGGACCGGGCCGCTGGGGCCGTTGTGACCGGCGTGCCAGAGGGCCCCTCGAAAGATGCTGGAATATTGCAAGGCGATGTGATTGTGATCTTCGATGGTCATGAGGTTGAGGACGTGCGCGATCTGGTGCAAACCGTTGGCAATACAGAGGTGGGCAAAGCGGTTGATGTGGTTGTAGTGCGCGATGGCGCGCAGGTGACGCTGAGCGTCACCCTTGGCCTGCGCGACGACGAAAAACTGGCCCGTGCGGATAAACCGGCGGTCAATGAAGATGCCCCAAAAGACTATGAAAGTCTTGGGATCACCCTGTCGAATTTGACCGAGGAAATTCGTGAGGGTTTGGACCTTGCGGTCGGCTTAGAAGGCGTGGTCGTTGTGGACGTTGTGGAAACCTCTGAGGCCTTTGAAAAAGGTTTACAATCAGGGGACGTGATTGTGGAGGCCGGCCAAGAGAAGATCACCTCGCTTGCCGAGTTTGACGCACAAGTGAGTACGACCATTGAGAACGGCCGGAAAACGATGCTTTTGCTTGTGCGCCGCGGCGGCGATCCCCGCTTTTTGGCCATCACCGTGCAGCAATAATTGTAGCAGACATTCTGTGAAAGGGCGGCTCTTGGGTCGCCCCTTTTGGGTGCAGGGCGGTTACGGCTGCTCGGTGGCGCGACTGGCTTCCGGCAGCAAGAGATCATCCAGCATGAAAGAAATATCCTCCACATGCTCGGCAATCACATGGCACACAGCGCCTTCGCGTTGAATGTGCCCGGTGGTTCGCAACATACGTCCCGAGATCACGGCGCGCCGGTAACGCTCATAGAGTTTGCGCCAGATGATCACATTGCACACCCCAGTTTCATCCTCCAGCGTGATGAAAATTACTCCATTGGCCGTACCGGGTCTTTGGCGTACCAGCACAAGACCGGCCACCGTAACCCGTGCTCCATTTGGTGGCAGCTCGAGCATAGCATGGGGCAGGGCGTCGGGGGGCTTGGGCCAAGTGTTGGGAGAGTCGAACAACATAGAACAAAAATAGAACATTTTGACAATTTCACAAGTTGTATTATTCCGCTGTCATGGGGGGGTAGAATTTTTTGAATTACATGTTACCTCAGAAGGGAAACAGTTTAGCGAGATACAAATACATGGCCAAAATTACTTATATTGAACACGGTGGAGCGGAACATGTGGTGGAGGTGGCCAATGGGCTGACCGTCATGGAGGGCGCACGTGACAACAACATTGCTGGCATCGAAGCCGATTGCGGTGGCGCCTGCGCCTGCTCAACCTGTCATGTTTATGTTGACAGTGCTTGGGTCGCAAAACTGCCTGAAATGGATGGTATGGAAGAGGATATGTTGGATTTTGCGTTTGAACCCAAACCAGGCCAATCTCGTTTGACTTGCCAATTGCGCGTCTCTGACGCTTTGGATGGGTTGGTTGTGCGGATGCCAGAGCGCCAGATCTAAGCCTTTGTCGATACTGAAGTGGCCGCAATTTTCTGAGTTGGGGCTACAGGTATTTTTAAAGCGCGCGCCAACCGATGTCGCGGCGGCAAAACCCTTGGGGCCAATCGATTTGATCGACCATATCATAGGCGATCCTGCGGGCTTCACTTAAGCTTGCAGCGCGCGCTGTAACATTCAAAACCCGCCCACCTTCTGCGGTGATATTTCCGTCGGTTTGCGCGGTTCCAGCATGAAAGCAGGTGGCTGAAGAGTTGTTGGGCAAGGCTTCCAGACCAGTAATCACCGTACCCTTGTCATAAGCGTCGGGGTAGCCCTGGGCGGCCATTACGACTGTCAAAGCATGGTCTGTGGCCCAATGGACTTGCACCTCTGACAGCCGTTCTTCAGCGCAGGCCAGCAGCAAATCCAGCACCTGCGCCCCCAGCCGCATCATCAGTACCTGGCATTCTGGATCCCCAAAGCGGGCATTGTATTCTACCAAGCGGGCCTTGCCGTTTTTAATCATCAAGCCGGCATAAAGTACACCTTGATAGGGCGTGCCTCGTCGGGCCATTTCCGCCATGGTGGGTGTTATGATTTCTTGCATGGCTTGCTCGGCAATATCGTCTGTCAAAACGGGCGCGGGGCTGTAGGCGCCCATACCGCCGGTGTTGGGGCCGGCATCGCCATCGCCCACGCGCTTGTGATCTTGTGCGGTGCCAATGGGTAAAATATCGTGGCCATCACAGAGGATAAAATAGGAAGCTTCCTCGCCCTCCATGAATTCTTCAATCACCACTTCCGCTCCGGCGCTGCCAAATTCGCCGCTGAACATATCACCCAAAGCCTCAAGAGCGTCCTGCGTGCTCATAGCGACAATGACGCCTTTGCCTGCCGCAAGCCCATCAGCTTTGACCACAATTGGTGCACCCATTTTGCGCACATAGTCTGACGCGCTTTGCAGGTCGGTAAAATGGGCATATCCGGCAGTGGGCGCACCTGCGGCGTCGCAGATGGATTTTGTAAAGAATTTTGAGGCTTCCAGCTGCGCTGCCGCCTGACTGGGGCCAAAGCAGAGCACACATGCGGCCCGTAAGACATCGGTGACGCCGGCAGCCAAGGGAGCTTCTGGACCAACAATAACAAAGTCAATTTCCTTACTACGGACAAATGCGAGCACAGCGGCGCCATCCAATATATCCAGAGCCACACAGTCGGCAATTTCGGCGATTCCGGCATTGCCCGGCGCAACCATCAGCCTGTCACATTTCGGGTTTTGCGCGACCGCCCAGGCCAATGAATGCTCGCGGCCTCCACTGCCTAAAATTAAGATATTCATGACACGCGCTCCCCTTGGCCTTTGCTTGCCCGCGTTCTAAGCTGCATCAACTCTGGTCACAAGGTGCACTATGTCTGATCTTATTGACGATCCCCGTCTTGGCGAGAATGCCCCAGAATTTACGGTTTCAGAAATCTCGGGTGCCGTGAAACGTACTCTCGAGGCGGAATTTGGCCGCATAAGGGTGAAGGGCGAAGTGGGGCGTGTGGTTCAGGCCCGTTCGGGGCATATGTATTTCGATGTAAAAGATGAACGCAACGCTTTGGCCTGCACCACTTGGAAAGGTCAGGTGTCAAAACTCTCTGTCTTCCCCGAGGAGGGGATGGAGGTGGTTGTCAGTGGCAAAATGACCTCCTTCGGCGGGCAGTCCAAATACAACTTGAATGTCGATGATGTGGCTGTTGCCGGGGTGGGGGCATTGATGGCCATGTTGGAAAAGCGAAAGACCGCTTTGGCCGCCGAAGGGTTGTTTGATCCGGCACGCAAACAGGCTTTGCCTTTTTTGCCCGACGTGATTGGGGTCGTCACCTCTCCCACTGGAGCTGTGATTCGCGATATTTTGCACCGCCTGCGCGACCGTTTCCCGCGGAAAGTCTTGGTTTGGCCGGTTGCGGTGCAAGGGGCCAATTGCGCCGCCGAAGTGGCGCGCGCGATTGCTGGGTTCAATGCCATGACCCCGGGTGGGGCTCTGCCGAGGCCAGATTTGCTGATCGTGGCGCGCGGCGGGGGCTCAATTGAGGATCTTTGGGGGTTCAACGAAGAAATTGTTGCACGCGCCGCGGCGGCTTCTGAGATTCCCGTAATTTCCGCTGTGGGCCATGAGACTGATACCACATTGATTGATTTTGTCTCTGACATGCGCGCGCCAACCCCCAGCGCCGCTGCTGAATTGTCGGTGCCCGTACGCTTGGACCTTTTGGCCGAAACCCGTGGCAAGGGCGCCCGGGCGGCGCAGGGATTGGCAAATATCATGGCGCGGCGCAAACAAAGATTGGCCGATGTATCCCGCGCTTTGCCGCGTCCAGACAGCCTGACGCAGACGGCACAGCAGCGTTTGGACCATTGGGAGGGGCGTTTGCCATTGGCGCTGCGCAGTTTGGTGCAAAAACAACAGCTGCGCCTAATCGCCTCTGCGGGGCAGATTAAACCCAGCGCGCTGGGGCGGATCTTGGCGCAAGAGACGCGGCAACTGCAGGCCTTGGGTCAACGCCTACCGGCAGGTTTGGAGCGGGCGGCGCTTTCGGCCCGGCAGGTGCTAGGGGCCAGCGCATCCCGCCTCCGCCCAACGCCCTTGGCTGAGCGTGTCGGACGGTTGCGCAAAGATCTCGATGATCTTGACACGCGATTGCAGCAAACGTTTGAACGGCATCTGCAAAGACGCCGCGAGCAGCTTGTGGCCTGCGATCGTCTGCGCGAAACATTGGGGTATCTCGAGACTCTGCGCCGGGGGTATGCGGTGGTGCGTTCTGGGCAGGCTTTGATCACCACTGTGGCGGGTGTTGAGGCTGTGAAATCTTTGGAAATCGAGTTTGCCGATGGGCGTATTGCGGTGGCGCAAACTGCCGCTGCGCGTCCCGCCGGTCGCGCCAAGCCGAAACCACCCGAGCAGGGACAATTGTTCTGATGGTGGTCAGTTGGTGTCTGTTGAGGCATTAGAAAACGCATCTGTTGCAAGTGGTGTCGTATTTCGACCTATGTCAGGGCCGCGTTGCGGGTTAAATCAGCCACAATGAATTGAGGAACAGATCATGTCTATCGAATCGTCAAAAGGTGTTTGGAAATCTGGACCTGGCAGAGGCCGGGTGCGACCCAAAGGGCGTCAGCTCGACGATTTGGCATGGTCGCAAGTGCAAGAGTTGCTGGGGCAAAGACCGCGCCGACGTGATCTGCTGATCGAATTTTTACACTTAATTCAAGATGCTTATGGCCATCTTTCGGCTGCGCATTTGCGCGCTTTAGCTGAGGAGATGCGCTTGAGCCAGGCGGAGATCTATGAGGTTGCGACGTTCTACGCGCATTTTGATGTTGTCAAAGAGGGAGAAACGCCACCGCCGGCCTTAACCGTGCGGGTCTGTGATAGTTTATCGTGCGAATTGGCTGGGGCCGCTCAATTGCAAGAGGCTTTGCAGAAGGGGTTAGATCCTAAAGCGGTGCGGGTCGTGCGTGCGCCCTGTATGGGGCGCTGCGACGCCGCCCCAGTGCTTGAGTTGGGCCACCATCACATCGATCACGCAACGCCCGAAAAGGTGTTGGCGGCAATTTCTGCCGATCATACCCATGCCGACATTCCCGACTATGAAGATCTGGCAGCCTATCGCGCTGCCGGTGGCTATGCGCGGCTTGAAGAGCTGCGCGCGGGCGGCGATTGGGAAGAGGTTCAAGCGCAGATAAAGCAAAGTGGTTTGCGCGGTCTGGGTGGTGCGGGTTTTCCATCAGGAACAAAATGGGGCTTTGTGCGCGGCAATGCGGGGCCGCGCTATTTGGCGGTGAATGGAGATGAGGGCGAGCCGGGCACTTTTAAGGATCGCTATTATCTCGAACGCACCCCGCATCTATTTCTCGAAGGTATGCTGATTGCCGCTTGGGCGGTCGAGGCCGAAACTTGCTTTATCTACATGCGTGACGAATATCCCGCGGTTTTGCATATTCTGGCGCAAGAGATTGCTGCTTTGGAAGCGGCTGGCCTCGTGCCTGCGGGCTATATTGATCTGCGGCGCGGGGCCGGAGCCTATATCTGCGGCGAAGAAAGCGCGATGATCGAAAGCATTGAGGGCAAGCGCGGCTTGCCGCGCCATCGCCCGCCCTTTGTTGCGGCGGTGGGGATTTATAATCGCCCCACTTTGGTACATAATGTCGAGACCCTTCTTTGGGTTGCGCGGGTGGTGCGCGAGGGGCCTGAATGCCTCGACGCCGTTGAGCATAATGGTCGGACAGGCCTGCGCAGCTATTCGGTGTCAGGTCGGGTGAAGAACCCCGGCGTGCATCTGTTGCCTGCGGGATCCACGATTACGGATATCATTGCCGCCTGTGGCGGGATGCTGGAGGGCCATGTCTTTTTAGCATATCAACCGGGTGGCCCATCTTCCGGTCTTTTGCCTGCATCGATCAATGACGTGCCGTTAGATTTTGACACGTTGCAGCCGCTTGGAACGTTTATTGGCTCGGCGGCTGTGGTGGTTCTGTCGGATCAGGACAGTCCGCGCGCCGCGGCCTTGAATATGTTGCGATTCTTTGAGGACGAAAGCTGTGGGCAATGCACCCCTTGTCGGGTTGGCTGTGAAAAGGCGGTGAAATTGATGCAGGCGGAGACCTGGGATCAACCGCTGTTAGAGGATTTGACGACAGCGATGGTCGAGACTTCGATCTGCGGGCTTGGTCAAGCGGCACCCAATCCGATCAAATCGATCCTTAAGTATTTCCCGAAGGAAATTTAGCGCGCCGCTGCCATTGGCATTGCCGGGGCCTAGGACTACATTCGCGGCACCGTTTGCGGCACCGTTTGCGGCGACGATGAAGCCCGCGGCGATAAATGGAGCGCGTTGATGTCCTTTTTTGGTAAGTTGAAATCTAAACTTTTTAAATCCTCTGCCAAGCTGGAAGAGGGTCTGGATGCGATTGTCCAAGACGATGTTGCGCCCGAGGAGGCGCCTGCCCATTCCGTTTCCGTGGAAGCGGCGGTGCAAGAGGCGCAGCCCGAGGCCCTGCGCATGCATGATCCTGTAGAAGACGGCCCGCTTGCGCAAAAGCGCGCGCAGGCGGCGCCACCAGAAGAAGAAGCAGAGCCGAGCGCCAGCGAGCCAACAGTCGCAGTGGAGCCCTTAGAAGTGGACACCCGGCCGCATGATCCCTTGCCGCAGAAAACTGGGGTTTTTGGCCGTGCGCCGCGCCGCGTGCTGGATGATGACATGCTGGAGCAGCTCGAAGAGCTGTTGATCTCCTCGGATATGGGCGTGGATACGGCCGTGCGCATCACGGCCAATTTGGCCGAGGGGCGTTTTGGCAAGAAACTCTCCACAGCCGAAATTAAATCGGCCTTGGCTGAAGAAATCGCCCGCGTGATGGAGCCAGTGGCCCGGCCCTTGCCGATTTATAATAAGAAACCACAGGTTATTTTGGTGGTGGGTGTAAATGGCTCTGGCAAAACCACTACCATCGGTAAACTCGCAAGCCAGTTTCAAAGGGCTGGAAAATCTGTTGTCATCGCAGCTGGCGACACATTTCGCGCCGCCGCGGTGGGACAATTGCAAGTTTGGGGGGAGCGGGCTGGGGTGCCGGTGATGACCGCACCCGAAGGCTCGGATCCCGCAAGCTTGGCCTTTGAAGCCATGACCCAGGCGGAACGAGATGGCGCTGACCTGTTGATGATTGATACGGCGGGACGGTTGCAAAACCGGGCAGATTTGATGGAGGAATTGTCGAAAATCATTCGTGTGATCCGCAAGAAAGATCCAGATGCACCGCACAACACGGTCTTGGTCCTCGATGCGACAACCGGGCAAAATGCGGTCAACCAAGTCGAAGTTTTTCAGAGAATGGCGGATGTCACCGGCCTGGTGATGACCAAATTGGACGGTACCGCCAAGGGCGGGGTGCTGGTCTCTCTCGCCGATAAATTCGCGCTGCCGATTCATGCTATTGGTGTTGGCGAGCAGATAGATGATCTTGACGCTTTTGATCCGCAGGAATTCGCTGTGGCCTTGACTGGGGTCTCTGCGTGACCGAATGGGTCCTCGCGATCGAAGGCAGTCATACGGGCCGTTTGGTCGCGATGTTTTTGGCGCTATCGGCCGCTGTTTTGCACGCGGTTTTTGCCGCGATGCAAAAGGGCCGGATCAACCCCTGGGTCATGCGCGGGGCTATGGACGCCAGTTACGGGTTGATGGCATTGCCATTTGCTATGTTCGTGGTGCCCTGGCCAGAGGCGCATTTATGGCCAATTTTGGCGGGGGCCTGGGCGATCCACACTGTTTATAAAGTCCTGCAGGCAATGGCCTTCACGCGTGGCGCCTATACGGTTGTTTACCCTGTGGTCCGCGGATCGGGACCGTTTTTCACGGTAATAGGGGCTTACTTATTGTTTGGCGAAGTGTTCACGGTCGGGCAATGGCTGGGGGTGGCTGTGCTTCTTTGTGGGATTTTTGGCTTGGCCGTGTATAATATGCGTACGGTGACGCTGGAGCGTGAGACATTGGGGTTGGCCCTAGTCCTGGCGTTATTCACTGGGTTTTTTGTGGCTTTTTATACGACTTATGATGCCTATGGCATCCGATTGGCGGTGGATCCTTTTACCTTCCTGGCCTGGTTTTTTGTGGTCGATTCTTGGAGCATGCCGATTGTGGCCTTAGTCTATGCCCGGCGCAAAGACATTACTTTGGCTCGACAGGGTCTGCTGTGGCGCGCGCCGATTGGGGGCTTGGTAGCGATGGCGTCCTTTGGCGCGATCTTACTGGCTACGCGATTGGATAAAGTTGGAGAAGCGGCTGTGCTGCGTGAGACATCGACAATTTTTGCCGCTCTCATAGGCTGGTTGTTTTTGAAAGAAACTGTCGGGCCACGCCGTTTGGCTTTGATGGCTTTGATTGCGCTGGGCGCTGTGATAGTTGAATTTGCAGGATAAAAGGAAGGCCGAATTATGTCTGATGACAATTTGCCAAAATGGGTGAAGCCGCTTTTGGAGTTTGGGCCAGTTTTGGCTTTTTTTGTCGCCTATCTGCGCATGAAGGGTACAAACTATACCATTGGAGGCTTTGATTATGATGGGTTCATCTTGGTCACGGCTCTGTTTGTCCCATTGCTTTTGCTGTGCACGGCTATTTTGTGGAAGCTGACGGGAAAAATCTCTCCGATGCAGATCATGACGGCGGTTTTGGTGACGGTGTTTGGCGGGCTCACGGTTTGGTTCAATGACGACCGATTCATCAAAATGAAACCGACGCTGATCTATCTTATTTTTGCTGGTCTTTTGGGATTTGGATTGCTGCGTGGTCAATCTTATCTGCGGTTGGTGATGCAAGATGCGCTGCCGATGCAGGTGGACGGCTGGATGATACTAACGCGACGGTTCACGGCGATGTTTTTTGGACTGGCGCTGCTCAATGAGGTGATCTGGCGGTTCTTTTCGACAGAGACTTGGGTGTATTTTAAAACTTTTGGTCTCACGGCGGTTCTTTTCGGCTTTTTTATGAGCCAAGCGCCGCTCTTGGCAAAATATGCGCTAGAAAAAGACGACTGATCTGGCGTGACCACGCGGTGCGGCTGCGCCGTACGACCGATTTCCTCTCGCCTGCCTCTGGCAGGCGAGAGGTGCGGGGAAGGATGGTTATTTCCCTTTGAAAAGCTGATCTGGGATGTCTTTGTCGCTTGGTTTTGGGGTTGCACCCAGATCCAAATGCAAGCCATGGCCCGCTGTAACGCCGCGGCGCGCGGCGCAGGCTCGCAGCCAGCGGGCCATATGCGGTTTATCCTCGAGTGTCTGTTTTTGGCCCCCCCACAAGGAAGTCCAGGGCCAGATCACCATATCGGCGATTGAGAAAAAATCACCTACCACATAATCACTCTGCGCCAGCTGCGTGTTGAACACCTTATAGAGGCGGGCGGTTTCTTGAGTATGCCTATCTTTTGCATAGGTTAAATCTTCGCCCATAAGTGGGGCGTATTTGTTGAAGTGATGATTTTGCCCCACCATGGGACCAAGCCCACCCATTTGGCACATCAACCATTGATCGACTGCCGGCTGTTCGCGATAGGTCGTCCCATAGATTTTTCCCGTCTTTCGCGCGAGGTATTGCAAGATGGCACCGCTTTCAAAGAGGGTGAGTAGTGCGCCGTGGGGCCGTTATGATCGACGATAGCTGGCATGCGGTTGTTGGGTGATATGCTCAAAAAATCAGGTTTGAATTGATCACCTTTGCCGATGTTCACCAGATGCGTGGTATAGGGAAGGTTCATTTGTTCAAGCGCAATCGTGATTTTCCATCCGTTTGGTGTGGGCCAGTAGTAAAAATCGATCATCGCACCTGTCATATTGTCGCGTTGGGCCAGTATTCGGGCTATTGCGTTGAGTGCAAGGGGGAATTGGGTCAATTTGAGTGTTGACCGCCTCGGGCTGGCTCTTTACTTGTGAGGAGTGGCGATTTGTTACCGGATTGCGGGCCACGTTAAATAAGCCGCTAAAAGGGTTTGGGATATCACAGAGACCCCGCCTTTCACCGGTGGGTTTTTTTGTGCCTTGAAGGAGGGTCAAATGACACGCGATAAACGTACACTCGCGGTACATGCAGGCACCCGGCGCTCGCAGTTTTCTGAAATGTCTGAAGCCATTTATATGACGCAGGGCTTTGCGTATGCCTCTGCGGAAGCCGCTGAGGCGCGGTTTGAGCAGGCTGGACCAGATGAATTTATCTATGCCAGATACGGCAACCCCACTGTGCGGATGTTTGAGGAGCGGATAGCTGCTCTGGAGGGTGCAGAAGATGGCTTTGCCACGGCCAGTGGTATGGCGGCGGTGCATGGAGCTTTGGCTGCGATGACGAAAGCGGGTGATCATGTGGTGGCGGCGCGGGCATTGTTTGGGTCTTGCCTTTACGTTTTGGAAGATGTTTTGGCGCGCTTTGGTGTGCAGGTGACCTTAGTGGATGGTTTGGATGTGCAAGCCTGGGCGAAGGCTATTACACCGCAGACAAGACTTGTTTTCTTTGAGAGCATTTCCAACCCAACTCTGGAGGTGATTGACATCGCGCAGGTCTCCGCGCTTGCTCGTGCTGTGGGCGCTTACGTTGTGGTAGACAATGTGTTTTCAACCCCTGTCTATTCAAAGGCAATCGAGTTGGGCGTTGATGTGGTGATCTATTCGGCCACCAAACATATCGACGGGCAGGGACGCGCTTTGGGCGGGGTGGTTCTGGGAACAAAAGACGTCATTCGCGGTATCATTGAGCCATTTATGAAGCATACAGGCGGCGCAATGAGCCCTTTTAATGCTTGGATGATGGTTAAAAGTTTGGAAACTTTGGAGCTGCGCGTAGGTGCACAAGTTGAGACGGCCAATACTTTGGCCGAGGCATTGTTGCAGCGTAAGGATCTTGCCCGTGTGATTTATCCTGGCTTGAAATCCCACCCACAGTTTGCGCTGACTCAAGCCCAAATGGGCGCTGGCGGGACGGTGATGGCCTTGGATGTTGGCAGCAAAGATCGCGCGTTTCGGTTTATGAATGCTCTGGAGATCATCCTTATTTCCAACAACCTAGGGGATTCCAAATCGATTATCACCCATCCCGCGACCACAACGCATCAGCGTTTGCCTCAGGCGCAAAAAGATCTGTTGGGCATCACATCGGGATTGTTGCGATTGTCAGTGGGGCTTGAGAGCGCTCGGGATCTGGAGGCGGATCTTATGGCGGCGATGGATGCGACGGGTATAGAGGTATAATCGGCTCAAGGCGCTTGAAATTCTTTAATACAAGCTATTTTCCATTGAAGCATTTGAAATCCTGCCCGATGATCCCCAGAATACCGGGGATTAGGCCCGCACCTTTGAAAGGGGAAATTGCCGTGAATATTCACCTTCCGTCCATGGATGATGCCGCGTTGAATGTGGAAGCCCCTGATGAGAAGCAAGAGCCGAGCCGTGCTTATGCCCAGGATTTTGTGGCTGATGCTGAATACATCCGCAGCCTGCCTGACTTGCAAAATGGCCCAACTTCGTTGATCCGCGGTGCGCAAAAATTCATTCAACATGTGGGTATTTCCAATTTTCGTCTGCCGATCCGTTTTCAAACACGAAATTCAGATCCTTTGGTGTTGGAAACGTCGGTGACGGGTTCGGTCTCTTTGGATGCGGAGAAAAAGGGCATTAATATGTCGCGCATTATGCGCACATTTTATCGTCAAGCAGAGGAGACATTCAGCTTTGATGTGATGGCGCGCACGCTGGATGACTACAAAGCCGATTTAGAGAGTTTTGATGCACGGCTGCAAATGCGCCTCTCCTTTCCGATGCAAGTGAAAAGCCTGCGCAGCGGGTTGAGTGGCTTTCAATATTACAACATTGCTTTGGAAGTTGTGGAGCGTGCCGGGCAGCGTCACAAAATCGTACATCTAGATTACGTTTATTCGTCTACCTGTCCCTGCTCGCTGGAATTGTCCGAGCATGCGCGCCGCCAGCGTGGGCAGTTGGCCACGCCGCATTCGCAGCGGTCCGTGGCGCGGATCTCAGTCGTATTGGCAGAGGGGCAGCCGCGCCTTTGGTTTGAAGATTTGGTAGAACTGTGTCGCAAAGCCGTGGCCACGGAGACTCAGGTCATGGTCAAACGAGAAGATGAACAAGCCTTTGCGGAGTTAAACGCGGCCAATCCTATTTTTGTCGAAGATGCCGCGCGGCTGTTTTGCGAACAATTGCAGGGTGACCCGCGCATCGGCGATTTCCGTGTGATTGCTAGCCATCAAGAAAGCCTACATAGCCATGATGCGATTTCTGTTCTGACAGAAGGGCCAACTTTTGCGCAAACCAGTATGGATCCAAGCACATTTTCCAGCCTTTTTCACGTTGGCTGATCGCTTGACTTGCAGGGCATTCATTGCCATCGCTTAAAGCATGTTTGATGTGCGCCCCGTCTTCAATGTGATCGGTTTGCTGGTGAGTTGCTTGGGGCTCACTATGGTGTTTCCCATGGCCTTGGATCTGGATCGGGGAAATGGGCATGCGGGCGTTTTTTTGGAATCTGCCCTGATTACCTGTTTGATCGGCAGCATGATGTATTTGGCGACTCGTCGAGAGGCCGCGCGGGGTCTTACTTTACAGCAGACGTTCTTATTGACCTCAGGCGTTTGGCTGGCCCTGCCAATTTTTGGCGCTTTACCGTTTGTTTTGGGCGCAACGGACTCGAGCTTTACTGATGCATTTTTTGAGGCCATGTCTGGGCTGACCACCACCGGGGCGACGGTGATTTCAGGTTTGGATTATCTGCCAGACGGGCTCTTACTCTGGCGTTCGATCCTGCAATGGTTGGGTGGGATTGGGATTATTGTTGTGGCGATGGTGTTTTTGCCGGAGCTGCGTGTGGGCGGGATGCAAATCTTTAAATCTGAGGGCTTTGATACCTTCGGCAAAATTTTACCGCGCGCAACGGAAATTGCCGCGCAAGTTGCTTGGCTCTATGTTGGGCTCACGGGGGCCTGTGCGGTGATCTATATCGCAACGGGCATGCGCAGTTTTGATGCTGTGCTGCATGCAATGACCACCATCGCGACGGGGGGATTTTCAACCTATGACAGCTCGTTCGTGAAATTTGGCGCCTCAACGGAATATGCGGCTGTGGTGTTCATGTGTTTGGCGGCTTTGCCCTTCGTGCGGTATGTGCAACTGATCAATGGGGCGCCGGGCTCTTTGTTTCTCGACTCCCAGGTGCGTGTATTTTTTATCGTGCTACTGGTGACCGTTGGGTTTTTAACCCTGATGTTGTGGCAGGGCCATCAAATGACTGGTGAATTGGGCTTTCGAAAAGCGCTTTTTAATGTCGTATCGATCACTACGGGGACAGGATATGCCAGCGCTGATTACAGTAGTTGGGGCCCGGTGGCCTTAGTGGTGTTTTTTTATGCTGGGCTTGTGGGGGGATGCGCGGGGTCGACCTCCTGCTCTGTTAAAGTGTTTCGCTATCAACTGTTGGTCTCGGCCATTCATATGCAGTTGCGTAAAATTCACAGTCCCAACGGCGTCTTTAACCTGCGTTATCAGGGCCGAATTGTGGGTATGGATGTCATAAATTCGGTGATTTCTTTCTTTGTGATATTCTTCCTCTCACTTGGGGTCTCGGCGATGGCATTGGCGCTCACGGGGCTTGATTTGTTAACAGCCTTCTCTGGCGCGGCGGCGGCTCTGGCCAATATTGGGCCAGGTTTGGGAGAGGTAATTGGCCCGTCGGGCAATTATGGCACTTTAAGCGATAGCGCCAAATGGATTTTGGCCTTTACAATGTTGCTTGGCCGGTTGGAGCTGCTGGCCGTCTATACATTATTCACACTGAGATTCTGGAGGAATTAATGCCTGATATGAAACCGCTGGGTGCGCAGATCTCACATATGTTGAAAGATCGTGGTGTGGACGCCATTTTTGGAATTCCCGGCGTGCATAATCAGGAAATGTATCGCGGTATAGAAGAGGCGGGTATACGCCATATTTTGGCGCGCCATGAGCAGGGCGCAGGCTTTATGGCGGATGGCTATGCGCGGGCCAGCGGTAAGCCGGGGGTGGCCTATGTCATTACCGGACCGGGCCTTTGCAATATCATGACGGCGATGGGACAGGCCTATTCGGATTCAGTGTCAATGTTGGTGCTGTCGAGCTGTTTGGATGAAACCGCGGCTCGGCGCGGGCAGCTGCATCAAATGTTGGATCAAGAGGGCGCCGCTGGGACCGTTTGCGATTGGTCCTATCAGGCCAATAACGCAGAGGCGGCTTATGATTTGATTGACCGCGCCATGCTTGAGTTTGAAAGCCAGCGTCCGCGCAGCAAGCATATACAAGTGCCTATTGCACAGTTGGAAGGGCTTGCCGCCCTAGCGCCCCGCCGGCCGGCGGGGCTTGCCCTGGGATCGGGAGCCTACTGTGTGGATCTGCGCCCGCTTTCCTCAGCGCTGTCAGCGGCCTCGAAGCCGCTATTTATCATCGGCGGCGGGGCGGCGAAAGCGGGCGTCGATCTCGCTTCGGTTCTTCAGGCTTGCGGAGCGGCATGTTTTGAGACCTATGCGGGGCGCGGGATTGTGCCTTGGGACTATCCTCTCAATTTTGGGTCAGCTTTGGCCCGGCCCAGCTCGGCGCAAATTGTGGCAGAAGCCGATTGTGTGGTCGCTATTGGAACTGAATTGGCGGAGGTGGACTTATGGCGTGCGCATTTGGGGCACAGCTGCCCGCTCTATCGGATTGATATCGACCCGGACTGTCTTGCCGATATGCAACGCGCAGAGATGGCTATTTTGGCGCGGGCCGAAGAGGCCATGGCCAACCTAAGGCCCTTGATGGCTCCGTCCCCGTCGCAGTGGCAAGCCAGATCGGTGGCGCATCAACGTGGGCTTTGGCGGCGTGAAACTGAAGCGGAACGCCCCGGGATTATTGCGATCGTTGAAGCCTTGCATGCCGTTGTTCCTGATGATGTGATGATTTATTCTGATATGACGCAATTTGCCTATGTTGCCAATGAAATTTGGCCAATGACACGGGCCAAACATTGGCACCACCCCTCGGGCTTCGGCACGCTGGGCTACGCGCTGCCGGCGGCCATTGGTGGTGCAGTGGCGCGGCCTGGCAAGCCGACGCTGGCAATTGCGGGGGACTATGGTTTTCAGTATTCTGTGCAAGAGCTGGGCACAGCGGTGGAGCTTGGCCAGCCTTTACCAATTATCTTATGGGACAATGGTAAATTGAAAGAAATTGAAGACAGTATGCGCAGCGCACAGATTGCGCCTAATGCGGTCATTGCAAAAAACCCAAATTTTCTGGAACTGGCGCGCGCCTATGGAGCAGATGCATCTGCTCCAAATACATTGTCGCAGATGCAAGAGGCGGTGACAGCCGCCTTCGGCGCGGAACGTCCCAAGTTGATCTACCTCTCACCAAATATCGTGTCGTGACAGCGGCAGAAGGGGCATTGCGGGTCGACTTTGTGACCGGAGCCGTGGCGCACCGGTTGCGTTTTGGGGGTGGGCGCGGTCAAGACTTGGCCAAGGCGATGGGTCTGCGTGCGGGTAAAACACCAAGAATTGTCGATGCGACCGCTGGCCTTGGGCGCGATTCTTTTCTTCTGGCCTCATTGGGGGCGGAGGTGACGATGATCGAACGCTCCGATGTTATGCATGGCTTGCTGCAAGAGGGCATGGCGCGGGCGCGGCAGGTGGGGGGTGTCTTTGGCGATATTCTTTCGCGGATGACGCTCTTGCATGGGGATGCGAAAGCTGTGTTGCCAAAGTTGGAGGCTGAGGCGGTATTGATTGATCCCATGCATCCGCTACGCAAGAATTCCGCCTTGGTCAAGCGAGAGCTGCGCCAAGTGCGCGAAATCGTCGGCACCGATGAAGATTCCGAGGCGTTGATGCAGGTCGCATTGCGGCATGCCCGCCAGCGGGTGGTGCTGAAATGGCCGGCCAAAGCTGCGCCGATGCGGGGGATTAAACCCTGCTCGCATCAGATTTTGGGAAAATCCACGCGCTATGATGTATTCATGTGCACGACAAGCGTTGAGCGTAGTGCCGTTTGACCTTGCGGTGAGAATGTGGCTCTCTGAGCAAAGATAATCATTGAATGAGTGGGGCTGTTATATGACACTTGTCGTAGTTTTAAATTCTTTCATTTTTTGGGCCTGTTTTTGACTGGCGGCTTGGGAGTTGCCAACAGTCTTTTGATGAAAGAGCATCAAATGGCAAAAGAATCGCCCTCTGCCGCGACGCAAAAAACAATGGGGAAATTGGCACGGATCGGCTTAGTGGCGATGATCTTGCTGTGGGGGACTGGGTTCGGATTGGCCTATGGCATCTACGGCGGCATGAACCTTGGGCTGGCTTTCAATATTAAACTTCTAGGGGCGACCGCTTTACTGGGGGTAGTGGTCTTTATGAATGTCTACCCGTCAGTGATTGCGAAGAAGGGCCAGTCTCCGAATCCTAAGCTGATGAAGATCATGCCGATGGTGGCGCGTAGTGCATTGGTTTTGGTTCTGGTAGGTATCGCCGTGACCACAACAACCTAGTTGTGCACATCTGCCCAAGGCGAAACTCACACGACCCATGCGCCCAAACCAGCGAAATGTGCTTGGATCTCAGGTTTAAAAGATAGCTGCTGCCGCCAAAGACCGCAGAGAGCTATGCTGCCAGTTCGATTGTTGCGCCGACCCTTCATTTTGGGTTCAAATATTGCGTAGCTTCCTCAAAATAGCCTAATATTGCGGGAAATGAAAAAAATGACAGAAAGATGAAAATAGCTCTTGCGACTCTCAGCGGGGAACCTTAAACCCTGTTTACCGGAGGCGCTGAGCGGCAACGGTGCGAATGGCGGGTCAAATAGATTACGGTTCGGTCACGACTACTGATAGCAAGTGTATTCATTTTGCGCATAATGGTTTGCGTAATTTGATTATTTTTGTGTCACGTTATTTGAAATTTTGGTATCTGAAGAGATATGTGGGCGGTTTGGTTCATTCGATGAACAAACAACTGCATATCGACTTACTAGGGCTACTTCTTATGAGGATGTCCGATGATGTAAGGTCAGCTTCACTGTTTGTTAGGTTTTTGTTTCTTTTGAAACTGAAGCACAATGAACAGAAATGACGTCCCGCCTGAACAGCGGGACGATGTGCAGAGGTTCGAACGTCAAGGATATACAGGTAACTGTATTTCAACTTGAGAGTTTGATCCTGGCTCAGAACGAACGCTGGCGGCAGGCCTAATACAT
>JGI24921J38492_100909_pt1 | contig 27737 bp, 25 predicted proteins | sample LinPFosmplate9_FD_38492 | JGI IMG/M metagenome (IMG submission 38492)
TGCAGGTCGACTCTAGAGGATCCCACTTTAGTTTTAAAAAACCAGGTGTTTCAACATTGAATTTACCTTCGGGTTGCTTGTCTGGAGAACCCCCTGGCAGACTACCTGTTCCAGAGATTAGTTGTCTAGTACCTTTTCTTTCTCCTTCATCAGCAAGGACATGGTTGTGTCCAGCAATATAAAGATCAAAGTTACCAAAAATATTTGTTTCAAGAAACCTTGAGAGCTGCGGAGTTCCCTTTTTCCGATCTCCTGAACTAAACAGAGGATGGTGTGCCACAGCTATGGACAATTCACATGATTTATTTACTTGCTCTTTTTTTAATTTTAACCAGTTAGCTTGTCCCCTTCTTTTATAAAAGAGATAAAGCTTGTCAAAAATTGTCGTGTCTAGTGCAAAAATACATAATCTACCGTAATTTTTTAAGTAATAATTATTTGGATAGACAATTAGAGGATTACTTTTTGCTATCTCTAAATAAGATCTGGGTTCTTTTTTGTAATCATGATTTCCTAGAGTAAGAAAGAAAGGAATTCCCTTATCAAATACTTTTTTAAAGGGATCTAAGAAATTTGTGAAAAATCTTGGGTCACCTTCTGATGAGATCCCATCTGGATATATTATGTCTCCAGTGTGCCAAATAACACTGCAATCAGATTTTGCGAGTGCTTCAGCTACTTCTTTTTGTATTTCAGTAACGTTACCAGTATCTCCTACAAAACAGAAGGTAGAATCGTGGCTAGCTTTAATTTCTTCTGAACAAACCTGGAAAGTAGATATTAACAAAAGGAAAGTTAGAACAAAAAAAGAGTTATTTCTAAATACTATTTGTCTCTTCATTCTCTTAATTACCAGTCTATAGAGTCTTTTGATTTAATTTCAAGGGTCCTTTCTTCTTCGTTGTTTTCTGAATGATTGAGTATTATTTCTAAATCAGGATCAGGTAGAAAGGAAATCATCTTTTCTGGCCATTCTATTATGGATACTCCGTTGTTAGTATCGAGATATTCCTGAATCCCTATATTGCTTAATTCTTTAGGGTGAGAAATTTGATAGAAGTCAAAATGAAATATTAAGAAATCTGAGATTTCGTAAGTTTCTACTAGATTGTATGTTGGGCTCTTAACAACACCTTTATGCCCTAAACCCCTCAGAATGCCCTTGCATAAAGTTGTTTTTCCTGCCCCCAGTTCACCGATAAGAAAGATTAAAAAAGGATAGGAATTATTTTTTTTTGTAATGAAATTTGATATTTTCTTTCCAATATTTTTGGTCTCTAGATCTCCATGAGAAATCAAAGTAGATGAGTTCATTCTTTATCTTAGAAAATATCTTACGTTACGAATTACATCTGTGGGTGTGATTGTCATCCCAAGTTCAAGAGAAGCAATATCCGCGGATTTTGAATGAAGATCCACTGCTACCTCTGTCGCCTCAACCAAGCCAAGGCCTTGAGATAAAAAACTTCCTATTAAGCCAGCCAACACATCTCCCATCCCTCCTTTTGCCATACCTGGATTTCCTGCTTCACAAACCCCTATTCTTTGCTTTCCACCCCTTTTATAACAAACTAAGGAACCAGACCCCTTAAGAACACTCACAGATCCAAATTTCTTTTCTAGGGCAGTTACAGATTTAAATCTGTCTTCTTGTATCTTGTTAACCTCTTTATTAACCAATCTAGCAGCTTCTCCTGGGTGGGGGGTTATAACCATTTTTCTTGGAATACCTGATTTAAGCTTTAACTTTGTAAGAAGGTTTAGTCCATCCGCATCAAGAACAACAGGTAAGTTTCTTTTTTTTGCTTCCATAAAGGTTCTTTGTAACATCTGCTCTGACCAAGCTGATTGACCTAATCCAGGACCTAAAACAACTACTGTAGATTTAGCCAGAATTTCTTCTACATCCTGTCCAGACTCAATCCCATTTACCATAAGTTCGGGGCAAGAAGATAAAGCAGCCTCTACATGAATACTTCTTGTGGCCAGACTTACTAGGCCCGCGCCCGAGAAAACAGCAGCCTTAGATGCGAGGATAGCAGCTCCGCCAAAGCCCTTGTCGCCGCCTATAACTAATACATGACCAAAATCTCCTTTATGTGCATCTCCCCTTCTATTTTTTAATTTGAGAAGGCTTTTCTCCGTATTTAAAAGATAGCAATTTGTTTTGATTTGACTCTTGAGTGAAGAAGAAATTCCTAGGTCATCGAACACCACATTTCCAGACGCGGTTCTTCCAGTTGAAGTGAAGCAACCTCTCTTTCTACCCACGAAAGTAGCAGTTACATCAGCCTGAATGTGGACTCCAAGGTTAATTCCCGTGTTCGAACAAATACCAGAGGGAATGTCTACTGAGAGAACAGGTATATTTGTAGATTTTTTATTAATCTCAAGGATGAGCTTAGATAAGTTAGACCTTACATTCCCCTTGATGCCTATACCTAAAAGGGCGTCTACAATTACTGAGTCTTTTAAAGATTTCTTTTTAAAAGCCGCAATAGAGATTCTCTTAACTTTTGATTCCAAAGCAAGCTTAAAGGCTTTTCTGGAGGCCCCTGATATTTTATTTGACGGGGATGCTTGAATTATAAATGACTCTAACCCCATTTCTTTGGCTAGATGAGATATTAAGTAACCATCACCTGCATTATTTCCTTTACCACAAAAAACAAAGACTTTTTTGGTATTGGGCCAATTGTTTTGCAAAACATTAAAAGAGAATTCAGAGGCTTTTTGCATTAAAGTGAAAGCAGGGACTTTCTGACTTCTTATGGCTAGGCTATCCAGCTTTTTTGTTTCTTGAGATGTGTATAAATTCATGGTCATCTTTTTGTTACCTAATTATAGCCTCTTCAAACTTTCTCTAATAAACTGCTTTGACTTTAACAACTATTTATTAGACTAATTTTTATTTATGAGTGATTTTATAATCAAGTTAGAACCTGAGGATGAGTTTAACCACAGTCCTGATTCTTCAAGTAATTACAATGAAAGCATGTATTTCAATGTTTTTGACCATGATACCAAAATGGGAGGATGGTTTAGGTTGGGCAATAGACCCAATGAGGGCTATGCTGAAATGACCTGTTGCCTTTATCTTCCGGATGGAAGAATAGGCTTCATGTTTGGTAGACCGAGAATAAAAAACAATGATGAATTTAATGCAGGCGGAATGGTTTTCAAGGTTTTGGAACCCTTTAAGAAATTATCTATCTCATATAGTGGAAAGATTCTTATTCTGGATGATCCAAAACAAATGGTTGATCCCGGCAAGGCTTTTAAATCTAATCCAACTATAAATTGTGATGTTCAGGTAGAAATTCTTGGGATTTCTCCAATGTTTGGTGGGGAAACAATAAGAAAAGATGGAGCTACTTCGGACACAGACCCCGAGAAGAGTTTTTCTAAAGCTCACTATGAGCAACACACCTCTGGAAAAGGATCAATTAAAGTTGGAGATGAAGAGTGGAAGATTCAAGGATATGGATTGAGAGACAAGAGTTGGGGACCTAGGTATTGGCAAGCGATAGAGTGGTACAGATGGTTGACTATTAATATAAATCGAGACGTAGGTTTTATGTTGAGCATCGTCCATCAAGGAGAAGGGAAGGAGCGTAGAGGCGGCTTAGTCCTAAAGAATGGAGCCTATGAGACCATAAAAGATTGTTCTATAGAAAGTGAGTACGATGAGGATTATTACCAAAAAAACATTAAAGCCTGGGCTAAAACAGATAAAGATGAATATGAAATAGAGGGAAAGGTTCTTTCTCTCATACCCCTGAGAAATAAAAGAGAAGATCCTGAAGGAAAAATGTTAACGACTAGAATAACAGAAGGCATGACAGAGTATAGTTACAAAGGGCAAGTTGGATATGGAATGTCTGAATATTTAGATCAGATCGTAAATGATAAGCCTTTAGGACCTTAAAAAGTGAAGATAAGTGCAGTTGATCAGTCTCCAATTTTTTCGAACACAAATGCAAACTCAGCAATTAGAGAGACCATTGAGCTAGCTAAATTCTGTGATTCTATTGGCATGCATCGATTTTGGGTTGCTGAGCACCATGGTTCTGATTCTTTTGCGGGCTGTTCTCCCGAAATTTTTATTCCGACCTTAGCTAACGAGACCAGTTCTATTCGAATAGGTTCGGGAGGGGTTATGTTGATGCATTACAGTCCTTACAAGGTTGCAGAAAATTTTAGACTTTTAGAATCTTTATATCCTGGAAGGATAGATCTAGGATTAGGAAGAGCTCCTGGAAGCAATCCCATTCAAGCTGGGGCATTAGCTTACGGTTCTAAGACCACTGGTCCTGAATTTTTTACAACAAAAATGAATGACTTAAAGTCTTTTTTGATAGGAGAGAATCCCGAAACAGAGGCTTTTGAATCAGTAGATGTAACTCCTGGTTTAGGCAGCTTACCTGAGACATGGCTCTTAGTTTCTTCTGAAAACGGAGCTGACTTAGCAGCCCTTTTTGGTTTGCCCATGTCTCTAGCTCATTTTATTGAACAAGATTGTCTTCATTTAGCAGATCGTTACAGAAAAAACTTTAAACCTTCTGTATTTTCTAAAGATCCAAAAATAAGTGTTGGTATTTTTGCTATATGCGCTGAAAGTGATGAAGAGGCCTTAAGACTATCTGCAAGCGCTTCTGCCTGGAGAAGAAGAGTCCAGTCAGGAAAAGCTTCTAGCTTTCCTTTAGCAGAGGAGGCTCTCAGCGAAATAAATATAGAGTCTCTGAGTAAAGGAGAAACAAGACCATTTGTTGGATCTCAAGATACTATTTACGAAAGACTAAAGCCTTTAATTAAGAAAGTAGATCCAGAGGAGTTAAAAATAATTACAATTTGTGAACCTTTTGATGCCAAAACTAAATCTTATAAATTAATTAAAGATTTATTTGATTAAAAACGATAAATACCAAAGTGTTTAATTTCTCTTATGAAAATAGAACTTTAAGTGCTGGATCACCCTGGCATCTATTCTGTCTATCAAATCTATATTTTGCTCAAGGCCTCCCCAATGGATTCTTATTTTTTGCACTTAACACCTATTACGCTTCTCAGGGTGCTACGGTAGCTGAATTAGCAAATTTTTCTTTCCTTCTACTTTTGCCATGGATTTTTAAAGGTCTTTTTGCACCTTTAATAGACTGTTTTACCATTAGAAGATTAGGACGAAGAAGATTTTGGATTCTATCTAGTCAGATAGTCACAATTATTCTTTTGTTGTTGTTGACTCTGCTGGGCCCCGAGTTATCCATTTCCTCAATGGGTCTAGTTGTTATGACAGTAAATTTTTCTATAGCTTTCCTTGATTTATCTACTGATGCTCTGGCAGCCGATAGCTTAGATGAAATAACTTTAAGTAAGGCCAATGGTTTGATGTGGGGTAGTAAAATAGTTGGAAATGCTGTTGGCATGTTTTTAGGCACTGCCCTTTTCTTTACCTATGGTATTTCTGCAGGAGTAGCTGTTCTGGTAGTTATCATGATGATAATTTTTCTAGTTCCACTCAACTCTAAGGAGCTTGATTTCAAGGTTGGTTATGAATCTTTATCATTCAAAAAGAACTTTTTACCTCCTTTAGATTTATTAAAAGAAATTGTTAAAGTCTTTGATGATTCTAGAGCTAGATGGGCTATCGTATTTATTTTATTTATTAACCTTGGCTTAGGAGTATTTGAACCTGTTTATAACAAATTCTTTCTTGAGGAACTTAAGTGGACAGGAGAAATGATAGGCAATGTAAGAACTTGGAGTTTGATAGCAGGGGGAGCAACAGGACTGCTTATAGGGTTGTTAGGAACTTATTATCAAAGACATCTATTACTTTTTCTTTTCATAAGTATTCAAATAGTAGTTTATGGCCTCTTAGGATTGTATGTAGATCAGATCACAAACTCTTATGCTCATTTAATTATCTTTGCTTTAGATATGACTGGGGCAGCTATTTCAGTTTCTATGTTCGCAATCTTTATGTCGCTTTGTACCTCTCAGTCTAGTGCTACTAATTTTGGTATATTCATGGCATTACTAAACCTTTCAAACGCTACAGGTAATCAAATAGCACCAGGCTTAATGGAAGCTTATAGCTTTTCAGGCTCTTTCTTATTCTGTTCTTTGGCTTTGATTCCTGCAGCTCTACTAACTTTTAAGTTAGTCAGCAGTAAATAATTCAGTCAAGACTAGCTAGGAATTCCTTTAAATGGCCTCCAATTTCATGGGGAGAAATTTCTTGAATGAAGTGTCCACCCCTGACAGTAACCTCTTTTTGGTTGGGCCAAAGTCTTGCCTTTTCTCTTTGTTTGCCAACCAGTATTGAGCCCGGTTCCGCATTTATAAATAGTTTTGGTATATTGCTTTCAGCTAAGAATGATTCGTAATCGGAAGCTATTTTTACAACCTCCTCAGGCTCTCCCGCTATCGGAATCTGTCTAGGCCAGGTTAGTGTTGGTCTCCTGTCTTCACCTGGGTTTTGAAATGGTTTCATATAAGTCTTCATTTCTGCTTCTGTTAAAGCACCATCACCTGCCAATATTCTCTCAACGAATATATTTTTTTCTAAAACCAACTCTTCTCCATCTTCTGATCTGAATCCTTGGAAAATATTCCTGGCATTTTCAGGCCAATCTTCCCAAGACTCTATTGGGCCTACTATGGCTTCCATGTAAGTAATGCTTTTTACTTTTTCAGGATTTAATCTTGTCCAGTTAAACCCCAAAGCAGAACCCCAGTCGTGGATTACTAAATTGACATTATCTAATTCCAATTCTTCAAAGAGTTTGTAAAGATATTTAGCGTGTTCTTGAAAGGTGTAACTGTCAGGCCCAGAATTCTCGAGCTTTTCTGAGTCTCCCATACCTATTAAGTCGGGAGCAATAATCCTACCGGCATCTTCAGCATAAGGCATAATATTTCGCCATAGATACGACGAAGTTGGATTCCCATGCAAAAACACCGTTGGATCGCCTTTACCTTCATCAACAAAAGCCATTTTCTTATCTAAAATCTCTAGGTACTTCTTTTCATAGTTAAATTCACTTGAAGCTTTTTCATTCATTAATGGTTCCTCCTGAAGTTATTAAGAATATCTTTTATCCCAAGTTATTAATAGGGCAGGAAACAAGAGAAGATCAATCACCAACGCTGAGACGAATGCGATTGAAGAAAAAAGTACAAACCCATGAAGTGGTAAAAAGAAAGCTAGTAATAAAACTAAAAAGCCCAAACTTAAACTGATACATGTAATGATTAAAGCAAAACCTACAGTTTCAAAAGCATAGAGTACGGCCTCTTCAGCTTTAAGGTTTTTCTCTCTTTTTGCATGCAGGTATTTGCTTAGAAAGTGCACCGTGAAATCTACAATTATTCCCAAGGTTGTTCCCATCCCAAGACCTACTAGCATACTAATTTCACCACTTACTAGAGCCCAAATACCGAAGGCCACCCCAATGGGCAAGATATTGGTTACTACGGTTAAAGCTCCATATCGAAAGGACCTAAAGAATAGAATAATAGTTGCAGTTATTAAAACTAGGCCTACGGCAAGGGCATAGTAAAGCTGAGAGATTAATTGATTCGTCATAAAGGCGAATATAGGCCTAATGCCTGTGCCCATAGAAACCATATCTTTGGGCATATTTTCTAACAAATATTCATTTACCCTTTGATCAAACTTTCTGTATTCCAAAGACCCCATGTCCTTTAAAGAAGCAACCAGCTTAATTGACTTTTTATCTTGGCTAATTGAGTTATTTAAATCTAGTCCAAAGGGCAGCGACATCTCGTAGAAAAAAAGATATTGAGCGCTTAGATCAGATTCTCTTGGAATGACATTCCATTTTTCGTCTTTGCCATGAAGAGTTTTATTAAGATTCTTCAAAATTTTTGAAAGCGAGTTAACGTGTAATACCTCTTCATTTGAAGCCAACCATTCTGAAAACTTGTCTACTTCGAAGAGGAATTTAGGGTCAGATACCAAGCCCTCATCATTGGTCAACTCATAACTTACTGGAAAGGTACCACCCAACCTATCACTTAACCATTCAGAGTCAGCGGCCATACTGGTATATCTTTCAGAGTAAAATTTTAAGGGATTATCGTTTGTTTTATTTAATGGTATGAAGGCTATTAAGAAACAAGAAATAACAGGTACGATTACTAATAATCTCTTATAATTATTAACACTGAATTCTCCTAATTTTTTTGCAAATTTCTTTTGAAACTCTATATTTTTAGATTGCTTCACGCTGAAAAAACTTACAAGTGGGGCTAATAAAAAAACAGTAAAGATAAAAGCTAAAAATACTCCTACAGCCACTCCATTACCAATACCCCTCAAGGGCTCTATGGGAGCTAAATTAAGAGACAAGAATCCTATTGCTGTTGTTATAGAGGTAAGAAAAAGGGGTTGTAAATTTAAAGTAAGGCTCTCAATGATTGCGTCTTTACTTTTTCTAGAAGAGTTTAAATTCTGGAAATATAAGGAGAATAAATGCACACAATCAGCAACTGCTAAAGTTGCAATCAAGATAGGGACCATAATGAAAGGTTGGGCTATATCTCCACTCATAAAACCTATAGATCCCATCGCACTTGCAACACTGATTAGAATAACTAAGAAAGAACCGGCAACAGCTACTAGGCTTCTCAAAAGTAAAAAAAGTGTTAATAAAATCACTAAAATAGCAGAGGGCATTAACTGGGGCATTTGTGCTTTAAGCAATTGCGGACTGAGGTATTCCATATAAACAATCCCTGAAATGATCAGATCAAGTTCAGGATGATTTTTTTCAGCCTGTTCTAAAAAACCCAGCAAGTAATTTATAGATTCCTGATATTCGCTTTCTATGTCATTCCTTGGAGGATCAAAGACTATGTTGATTAAAGTGGTTTTTTTATCTTTAGAAATAATTGCGCCGTAAGCAAGCTCTTCCTTTTCAATAACTAATTCCTTTTGTTTGATGGTCTGAAGATCATAAGAAATGGAATTTTCTATAAACGGTTCAATATATAAGTCGTCTTCATTAGCAGATACATAAGAGTAATTTGATAAAGAATCAACCCTCAGAGAATGGGGCGTTTTCCAAGCCTTTTCTGTTAAATCTTCAATTAAGGATAATACTTCATGAGTAAAAACAGTTCCTTCTTTTACTCCTATAGCAATTACTACATTGTCCATGGAAGAATAGGTGTCTTCTATTTTTAGATGGGAAGCTGTTAATTCATCATTTTCCGGAAAAAAATTATTAATATCAGGATTAAAATGTATTTTTGAAAGTCCGGGAACTAATACTGCAAGAATTAAGAGAGAAAATATAATCGATAGAAATCTAAAGCGGATAATAGTTTCGGCCAGGTATCTAAGATTAAGTAACTTTTCCATAGTTTTAATTACCTAGGAAGTAAATAAATTCAAACCTGGCAAAATCATCTTGTTTAAAATATTCAAACATTTTTTGGGCGGTGTTTGAATTACTCCCTTCATTAAAATAAACAGATTCAAAAGAGAGCCTGCAACAATTCCTGACTCTTCTTGAAGCTTCCACGAAAACATTTGTTTCTCCAGTTTCTTCATTCCATATAACGCCAGAAAGTATTTGAGAATCATAAAGGTCGTTAAGCGTTAATCTTGTTCCCAGTGCTAAAGGTGAATTTTCATACCTATCATCGTGATTAAGTTCGATAATCCAGCCCAAGTCCAGTCTTGAATCCAATATTCCAACCTTGGTATATTCAAAGCCAGTTGTTGCTGCTGAAAATCTACCGCCCTGTCCAGACCTACTAATGGCTTCCAGCTTGAAAGCTAATTCACCCACTATGTATAGGACTTCCAATCCCGTCTGGTCAATTATTGCATAATAAGGAACTCTAAAATTTAGATTGTCATTTAACCCAGTTTTTAATTCAGGCTCTCTAGAGGTCCCAGAAAAATGAGAAAAAGCTAACTCCACATTCCGATAAGATTGACTCCATCTAATAGCAAAATCAGTTCTCAAGTTTTCTGAACTGGACTCATAGAATGCAGAATCTGTGTCTATACTAAAAGGTAGTCTTAACCTTCCTTTTTCCCCTGCAAAGGTTCGTTCTCGGAAGCCTACAAGAGCGTAGAGATCAAGAATACCCCATTCTCTTTCCACCGATAGATTGATCATTGGCTGACCCAGCTTATCTTCACCATCAAAACTTTCGACTTGATCAGTTTGGTTGATGATATCTACTCTATGTACAGTTTCAGTTACTCCCCAAAAATCTCTTCTTATCCCTATCCTTGTTTCATAAGAATCCTTTACTCTAACTAAACTCAAATCTTGAATATCAAAAAGATTCCTCTCGTCATCTGTAGAGTCTCTTCTAATTTTTGGTTTGAAGGTAAAAGAAGTTTTTTGGTCTTCAGATTTAAAATAAAATTCTGGAGATAGCGTGAAAGAAGAATGATTTTTACCCTGTCCAAATAAACCCTGTTCTACAAAAAATCTATTTTCAAGTGAAACTTCTCCATATCTTTCAGCTTTGGCCAAAACAGAAGTATTAGTAAAAACAAATAGAAACACCAAAACAACTTGCAAGCCTTTCTTGTAAGGGTTTGAAATCATTTATTTAGATCTTTTAAGACTATTCTGAGTAAAGTCTTTTTCTGACAACCCGGTGTTGAAAGCCATATCTTCAAAAAATAAAGTGGTTGTTTTATTAGTTTGATGATTGATCATATGAATTTCATTAGGACGCCAAAATTTATTGAGATATTTTTTATACCCTCTAAAAATCTGGGTCTTAAAATGAAATGACTTCCTGTCGTAATGATGTATCTTATGAATTAGAGGGTCCATCTTGCTTACCCATACAATTTGTTTGGTATAACCAGAGTAAGGATCAAGAGGAATCCTTTTAATAACATCGAATTCCTTTCCTTCAAGAACCTCATCTCTTAGATACTCGTAGGAAAATTTTTCAACTTCTTGAAAGGAAAGGTCTTCAAGTGAGAACTCACTACCCAAGAAAGGTCCCGTTCTGTTTTTAGAAGCGACTCTTTTTACTCTTTTAAGAGCTGGGAGATAAAGCCATTGCTCATCAGAACCAGTCTTGTGGGCATGGCTTAATACCGCTACTCCACGGACATCTCTGGGACTGTCAAAAACAATCAAACTTTTATCTCCATCTTCTGGAACTTCTAGTAGTTTCATTTTCATTACTCTTTCAGTAATTAACCCTTTTCTGTCTTTTAAAAGCATCTTAAGGTTTGTTTTACTATCTCCGTACCCAGAAAAACTGTTATCTGCTTTTAAAGCAATTTCTAAGCCTCGGTTAAATTCATCCACACTGGCGAAATTCAGGAAAAGAAAAAAAAGTATGAAGAGGAAGGTCTTGTTAAGTTTTTTCATCTTAGAGTTATTTTATCTTTTTTTTGTTTAAGAACGTAACTATTGAACTGGGTTGCATCATAATTTCGACACGTTATAGTTGTTATTCCTTTAAACATTCGAGGACAGAAAATGCTTAAGACACGAATCACAGAATTATTTGGGATTAAACATCCAATCATACAAGGTGGAATGCAATGGGTAGGAACAGGAGAGTTGGTTTCTGCTGTCGCAAATGCTGGGGCTTTGGGGATCCTAACAGCTTTGACTCAACCTACTCCAGAAGCTTTAGGAAAAGAGATTGAGAGAACTCGTGAGATGACTGACCAACCCTTTGGAGTTAACTTAACAATATTGCCTGCCATTACACCCCCACCATACGAAGAGTATGCTCAAGCTATAGTTGGGTCGGGAATAAAAATAGTGGAGACTGCGGGCAGAAGCCCAGAACCTTTTATGGAACTCTTTAAAGCATACGATGTTAAGGTGATTCACAAATGTACTTCTGTTAGACATTCCTTGAAGGCGCAGTCTGTAGGCTGTGATGCTGTCACAATTGATGGATTTGAGTGTGCTGGTCATCCGGGCGAAGATGATATTCCTTCTTTAGTTTTACTTCCTCAAGCTGCAGAAGCCTTAGACATCCCCGTTGTTGGCTGCGGGGGCTTTAGCGATGCAAAAAGTCTAGTTGCTGCTCTAGCGTTAGGAGCTGAAGGTATAGCAATGGGTACAAGATTTATGGCTACGAAGGAATCTCTAATTCATCAGAATGTTAAAGACAAGATGACAGAATCAGATGAACGCTCTACAAACTTAATGTTTAGGACAATGCACAACACGGCAAGGGTCTTTAAAAATACAATTTCAGACCAGGTAGTTGAGATAGAATCAACCGGTACCGCCACTTTTGAAGATGTTAAAGATTTAGTTGCTGGGCAAAGAGGTAGGGGAGTTTTTGAGGTCGGCGATCTCGAGGCAGGAATTTGGTCTGCGGGCATTTCTGTTGCAAGAGTTAAAGATGTACCTACCTGTGAAGAATTGGTATCCAGGATGGTTTCAGATGCTGAAGCTATTATGGATGGCAGATTGAAAGAAGTAAGAGCATCGTAAGAGGATCCTTATGAAAGATATGGAAGTTTTTTTCATAGCTAATTTAAATATTGTAGATAAAGAAACCTACCGACTATATGAAAAAGGGTTTTTCCCCATTCTGAAGAAACATGGGGGAGAGTTCGTAACCTACGATGACTCCATAGAGCATCTGGAGGGAGACACTCCTCTTAAAGGGAGGGTTGTTATTTTTAAGTTCCCCTCAGAAGAAGTAGCTAAAGGCTGGTATAACGATCCCGAATATCAGAAGCTGTCTGAATACAGAAGGAAAGGAGCTCCCATAGTTTCTCTTACGATGGTGAAAGGCCTTCCGCTTAGGGAATAAGTATTACCAACCTTCAACAATTTTTTTAATTGTTTCAGCTAATTCTATTGGTTTGTCCAATAACACATGATGGTGAGCACCTTTAATTTCTATTATGGGAGTATCTTCTTTAAATTTTGATTTCATGTAATTCAGAATAGGTTCTGTTACTAAGGCACTGTTTTCCCCATATATAAAACCTAAAGGGCACAAAAGGTTGAAGGCATTATTCTTAGGCATATGAGGATAACCAAGTTTACTAAAGAGGGTGTCGTCAAACTTCCATTCAAAGCCTCCATTAACTTCTTGTATAGAATTTTTGGCTATGTAGTCAATGACAAAAGGAAAATCAGTTGGTTGATCAGGAGCAAGTTTAAACCTTTCCAGGATGGTTTTTTTATCAGGATAAGTTTTCCTTTTTCTTATAGGGCCACTTCCTTGGTGGTTTGAATAGTCAAAATGTGGTGGCCTTATGGGTGAATCAATCATTATTACTCCCTTAATATCCTCAGAAGCAAGATTAGTGGCATGAATACTCATGTATCCACCCAGGCTGTGACCACAAATTATTGGATTAGAAGGTCTGTTATCAAAAAAACCAGAATCTTCTGCTACAGCTATAATCTCCTCTCCAAAAATTTCTGGACTATAGTGTTCTCGATGATCACTACTCCCCATGCCAGATAGGTCTAAGGCACATACTTCGTACTGATCAATTAAAAGGGGTGCTACAAAATCCCACCAGTGCGAATGCGCACCACTTCCATGAACTAATACTATCCCTGGATTATCAGGAGTGCCCCATTTTTGATAAAAGATGTTGCCATCTAGAACTTCTACTGAATGTTCTGATTTAGGCTCTGAAATTAGTTTATTGAATAGATCTTCAGTCAGTTGATCCATATTTGCTCTCCTTTAGCAAAAAAATTATCTCCTCAAATTTTTTCAATTCGGTAGTCTATACCAATCTCTTAAAGCATAATAAAAAACATGAATGAACGTTTGAAACAAGTTAATCATCAATTTGCAGATCCAAATGAAGCACCAGCTGAGCCCAGACCGGCTGCCACAGTGCTCTTGGTTAGGGATGTGCAAGGGCAGGGTATAGAAGTATTTCTTATCGAAAGGGCTGCAAAAACCAATTTTGGTGGAGCATATGTTTTTCCGGGAGGAAAAGTAGATCTCGAAGATGCATCTGGACGTTTAAGTGATATGTGTCAGGGCGTAAGTGATGAAGATGCTTCTTCGGCTTTGGGAATGGAAAAAGGTGGCTTAGCTTATTGGGTAGCAGTTATCAGAGAGTGTTTTGAAGAAGCTGGAATACTTTTGGCATATCGAAAAGATGGGAATAATTTTGATCCTGAAGATGAATCAGAGAATGAACGTTTTATAAATTTTAGAAAAAGATTAAATGATGGCGAGCCTGTTTTGGCAAAAATGTGTAAAAGCGAAGAACTTTTTTTGGCAACCGATAGACTGGCCTATCTTGCTCATTGGATTACTCCTAAAGTAGAAAAGAGGAGATATGATACAAGATTTTTTATAGCCCAAGCACCTGCTGGACAGGACGCTATTCATGACGGATCCGAAAGTGTAAATAGCATATGGATCAAACCCGAGGATGCTTTAAAGCAATTTGAAGAAGGCAAACTATTAATGATTATGCCTACCATTAAGAATCTTGAAAGTATTTGTGGATACAACAATACGAAAGAACTTCTAGAAGATAAGAATTCAATTAATCCTTATGATATTGCAACTATTGAACCTAAATTCTTCATGAAAGACGGGAAGTATGTGGGTTTGTTACCGGGCGATAAAGGATACGAAGATCATTAATGTCTAATGAAATCTGAAGAAATAGTACAGATAACTCCATTAGTTAAGAGAATAACGGCAGGGAATTCTAGTGTCTTTACTGGACCTGGAACGAATACTTATATAGTGGGTAACGGAGAAGATCTAACAGTTGTGGATCCAGGGCCGGCTTTGTCAGAGCACATTGAAGCAATTGTCTCTAGTTCCTCAAGTTTAAGCCGCATAATAGTAACTCATACCCATCCTGACCATTCACCTGGGGTTAGTCTTCTTCAGGCTAAAGTTGATATTCCAGCTTTCGGCCTAATAACAGAAACAACAAAGAACCAAGATACATCTTTTAAGCCTGCAAAGATGCTTACTCATGGGGAAGTTATTGAAGCAGAAGATCATGCGTTTGAGGTTATTCACACGCCGGGCCATGCTTCCAATCATCTTTGTTATCTTTTGAGAGAAGAAAAGCTTTTATTTACAGGTGATCACATCATGAATGGTTCCACGGTGGTCATTGCTCCACCCGATGGCAATATGAAAGATTATTTAGATTCCCTTAAAATGCTAAAAGACTACGACCTTGAAAACATAGCGCCCGGACATGGGGAGCTAATGCCTAACCCGCATGCTGTGGCCGATTGGATTGTTCAGCATAGACTAGAAAGAGAAGAAAAAGTTATAGAAGCCATAAAAAAAGCTAAGACAGGAAACCCTGATTCATTAGTGGAAGCTGTTTATGACGATGTAGATGTTTCTTTATTTCCCATAGCTAAATGGTCACTTGAAGCCCATTTAATTAAGCTATTAAACGATGACAGGGTCACTAAAGAAGGCAACCAATTTATTTGGAAAGACAACTAGCTTAATTTAATACCAGTCCCATCAACACCACAATATCCATCAGGGTTCTTAGCTAAATATTGTTGGTGATAATGCTCCGCGTAATAAAATTCTCCAGCTTGAACTATCTCAGTCGTTATAGGACTATATCCTTTACCATTTAAAAGCTGTTGATACCGATCTTTAGTTTCTAGGGCTGAGTTTTTTTGATTTTCGCTCAGATAATAAACTCCAGACCTATATTGAGTTCCAACATCATTGCCTTGCTGCATACCCTGAGTGGGGTCATGTTGTTCCCAGAAAATTATTAACAACTCTTCAAACGTAATCTTACTAGGATCATAAACGACTAATACAGTTTCATTCTGTCCAGTAAATCCAGTGCAAACCTCTCTGTAAGTAGGGTTTGGTGTAAGCCCTCCTGAATAACCTACAGCCGTGGTGTACACTCCATCGGTTTCCCAAAATTTTCTTTCCACGCCCCAAAAGCAACCCATTCCAAATATCGCCATTTCATAAGTTTGTGGAAAGGGGCCTTTTAAAGGAGTGCCTTTAACAAAATGTTCAGACGGAACCTCAATTTCTTCTGTACGACCAGGCAAAGCCTCAGATCTAGAAGGAAGAATAGATTTTTTATTTACCAGATCAATTAAAGACATTATCTATTTTCTCTATTTTCTATTATCTCTTTTACCACACTAGGCTCGGCTAAAGTTGAAGTATCTCCAAGGTCCTTAATCTCATTTCCTGCAATTTTTCGTAAAATTCTACGCATAATTTTACCCGATCTAGTTTTTGGAAGACCAGGGGCCCATTGAATAATATCAGGTTTGGCAATAGCTCCAATTTCTTTAGCTACCAGCCCAACTAAATCACTTTTAAGTTCATCACTGGGTTCTATGCCGGTCATCAGGGTTACATAACAGTATATTCCTTGACCTTTGATGTCATGTTCATAACCCACAACTGCTGCTTCGGCGACAGTTTCGTGTAATACCAGAGCGCTCTCTATTTCGGCGGTTCCTAATCTATGCCCTGATACATTTAGAACATCATCGACTCTTCCAGTGATCCAATAATAGCCATCTTTATCTCTTCTAGCTCCATCTCCCGTGGTGTAGTAACCAGGGTAAAGGGAGTAATAAGTTTCCACACACCTTTCATGATCACCATACACAGTTCTAATTTGAGAAGGCCAGCTTCTTTTAATAACTAGATTACCCGAACCCTCACCCTTAATCTCTTGTCCATTTTCGTCTAACAGAGCAGGTTCAATTCCAAAAAAGGGTTTAGTAGCGCTTCCAGGTTTTTGAGGAGTTGAACCAGCCAAGGGACTGATCATGGCCGATCCGGTCTCAGTCTGCCACCAAGTATCCACTATTGGACATCTCCTATTGCCCACTGCCCGGTAATACCACTCCCAAGCTTCAGGATTGATGGGCTCACCAACTGTACCAAGAACTCTTAGAGATTCTCTAGAAGTGGACTCCAAAGGCTCATTACCTTGAGCCATGAGAGCTCTTAGAGCTGTAGGAGCAGTATAAAATATATTCACTTGATGCTTATCTACCACCTCCCAAAATCTTGATGGGCTGGGGTAGGTAGGGATCCCTTCAAACATTAAGGTTGTAGCTCCATTCGATAGAGGTCCGTAAACAATATATGAGTGACCTGTAACCCAACCGACGTCCGCAGTACACCAGAATACCTCTCCCTCATGGTAATCAAAGATTAGTTTATGGCTCATTGTGGTTTGAAGAAGATAACCTGCAGTTGTGTGCAAGACCCCTTTTGGCTTTCCTGTTGAACCTGATGTGTATAAAATAAAAAGAGGGTCTTCAGAATCCATTACCTCTGGTGGACAATCGGGATTCATTGAACTAACAATCTCTTCATAAGAGACATCTCTTTCATCAACCCAATTTATTTCAGCTCCTGTTCTCTTTACAACGAATACTGTATGAACGTTAGGACAGTTGATTAAAGCTTCATCGACATTTTTTTTGAGTGGGATTTTTTTTGCCCCCCTCAGGCCTTCATCAGCTGTTATTACTGTCTGGCAATCTGAATCTAAAATCCTGTCCTTTAACGACTCAGGAGAAAAACCTCCGAATACGACTGAATGAATAGCTCCTATCCTGGCACAAGCTAGCATGGCATAAGCTGCTTCAGGAATCATGGGCATGTAAATACAAACTCTGTCTCCTTTCTTTATTCCTCTGTCTTTAAGAGCGTTGGCAAATCTACAAACCGATTCGTATAATTCTTGATAGGTTATAGATTTAGAGACAGATGGATCATCTCCCTCCCAAATAATAGCAATTTGGCTAGACTTTTTTTCTAAATGCCTGTCGATGCAATTTTCTGAAGCATTAATTTTTCCTCCACTAAACCAAGAGACCTCGCCCTTGGTAAGGTCGCTTTCAGAAACTTTTTCCCAAGGTGATATCCAATCTAAGTATTCTTTAGCTTGCTTGGACCAAAAGTCTTCTGAATGGTCTAAAGATTCTTTGTAGAGCTGTTCGTATTCTTTATCGTTCAATAAAGCATTTTTCTTTATGAGATCGGGAACTTGATGCACTATTTCTTTTGCCATTATTTCTCTATTTAAGCTAATGAAGGTGAAGGATTAAAATACATCATTCTTCCTTCCGGGTTATTAAAGTACTCTAATAACTTTTCTAAAAGAAGAGTATAGTCATTTTGATTATGGGCCAAATCTAAGAACTCTGAGTTAACTATTAAAACAGGAGATCGGTCATAATTTAGAAAAAATTCTTTGTAGGATTCATTGAGGAGATCTAGATATTCAAAAGAAACATTCTTTTCGATCTCTCTTCCCCTTTGAATCACTCTCTCGAATAATGTCTTAGTTTCAGCTTGAAGATAAATAACTAAGTCAGGAGTTGGGAGATCTAAGGAGAGGTAATCATAAATTTGATTGTAAAGAGATAATTCATGTTCGGAGAGTGTTACTTTTGCAAAAAGTTTATCTTTATCTAAAAGGAAGTCTGAAACATGGATCGGTGTAAAAATATCCCCTTGCTTAAGGTCTTGAATTTGTTTTACCCTTTGAAAAAGAAAGAAGAGTTGAGTAGCTAAAGCTGATTGAGAAGGGTTTTTATAAAAATCTGCTAAAAAGGGGTTGTCGGAAGGCTGCTCTAGGAATGTTTCGTAGCGAAAAGATTCGGCTAAAAGTTTTGTTAAGGTTGTTTTACCCACGCCGATTGGACCTTCTACGGCTAGGAACTTAGGAACTTTCTTGTAATTTGACAGGTTTATAATCTTGGTTCCCATATCAACACTTATTCTTATAAGAGCTGATTATCTTACCTGTGTTTTTTACTAAATCCTTAATTTTCTATGAGCAAATAATGATATTTATCCATATTGTTGTTTTTCAGTAATTTCTTCGAGAGTTTTGCAGTCAATACAGAGTCTAGCGGTTGGTCTTGCCTCTAATCTTCTGATACCAATCTCTATACCGCAATTAGGATTTAAACAGAATCCATAATCGTGATTAATTAGACCATAGACAGACTGATCTATCTTAGAAAGGAGTCTTCTCTCTCTCTCTCTTGTTTTTATTTCTAGAGTAAAGCCTTCTTCATGCGTAGCTCTATCAGAGTCATCTGCAAAATGGTTACTATTGTTTTGGATTTTATCTGCTGTTCTAGTTTGTTCTAATTGAAGCATTTGTTTCCATCTTTCTAAAATTTTTAGAAAATGTTTTTTTTGTTTAGCGCTCATGTACTTTTCTTTCTTATTTAACTTATAGGGCTCAATAGTAGCTAAAAAAGCTTCTTCACCAAGATAACTTGGCTGCACTTTTTTTGGAGCTAACTTCCTTACAGTCTTTTTAGAAGTGCTTTTCTTTGTTGTTGTTTTTGAGTTTTTTGTAGTCTTTTTAATAGCCATAAGGTCTAAATTACTTTTTTGCTTTTTAGAGAAGGCGGCGCAATTTATCAGATTTGTGTATCTATTTCTAGAGAATTATGAAAATTCTTCTTTAATTTTTCTGTACTCGCTCTCTGTTAGCCTCGGTCCGAATTTTTCTACCTGTTTAGAAGCAGCGTAACAACCAAACTTTGCAGCAGTTTTTAGATCCTTCCCTTTACAGATTTTATGTAGAACAGAACCGGCAAAAATATCTCCAGCACCATTTGTATCAATTGATTTGGCCTCAAATCCTTTAATAATTTCGGTTTTGTTTCCATTCCAAATCATACTTCCTTCCTTCCCTAGAGTAATAAAATTTTGAGAAGAAACTTCTCTTAAAAATTTTTCAGCTTCAAACACATCTTCACATTGTGAAAAAGCACGCGCCTCACTCTCATTGCAAAACAAAATATCACAACCCAGCTTTATTAAAGAATTCAATTGATCCCTAAAAGCATTAATAATAGCTTCGGCTGAGAGTGATATTGCTATTTTAGTACCTGATTCTTTAGCGACTTTACTAGCTTCAAAACAAGCTTCTAAGGCCGATTCTGAGGCTACAAGATACCCTTCTAGAAAAAGATATTGAGAATCTCTTATGGCTGATTTATCAAGATCATCACTACTTAAAAGATTACTTACTCCCAAATAAGTACACATTGTCCTTTCGGCATCTGGGGTAATCATTATCACACTCTTTCCAGTAGATAGGTCAGATTCTGAGACCTTGGTAGAATGGAGAACATTATTTTTTTCAAGATCTTCTAAATAGAAAATTCCAAGATCATCATTTTTTACCCTACAACTAAAATGGCATTTTGATCCAAAATTTGAAGCTGCTACTATGGAATTAGTTGCCGCTCCTCCACAACTTAGTTTGGAATTCCCATACTCTGCCATTAGTAACTTAATTAAGTTTGATTGTTCTTCAGCCTCTATTAATGTCATAGAGCCCTTTGGAATTGACATTTTTTCTAACTTAGAAACAAAATCTTCTTCTATGCTAAATTGAACATCAACTATGGCATTACCTAGAGAAGAGATGTCTAATTTCATTTTAAAAACTCCTTATCTTGGAAAGAGTAAAAACTTGACTAAGACTATAACTGACAAAAAAGAAAATTAATGAAACTTTCGTTAAAACTAATTACTTATTTAAGTTTAATTATTTTTTCAGTTATTAGCATTGCTTACGTATCAATACTCGATTCTAAAGTTGTTAATAAATTGGATGGGGTTTTGTGGACAGTTCCCGCAAAAGTATATGCCAGACCCTTAGAATTAGCTGAAGGAGGAAAGATCAATGTAGATGTTTTAAAAAAGGAATTGGAAATACTCTCGTATGAACTAACAAAAGGTATCCCAGATACTCCTGGGGAGTTCTCCCAAAGTCAGCGGTCGGTAAATATATTCATTAGAGGTTTTGGATCTCAGGAACCGGGTCTGTATAGATTGAAGATTGAGAATGACAAAATTGATTCTATAAAAAGGAAAGATGGCATTTCTATAGACCTGATTCAACTCGAACCACTTTCGATAGGAGGAATGTTTCCCTCTCATCTACAAGACAGAATATTGTTGAATTTCTCGCAAGTACCAAAAGATTTGGAAGAAATGATCTTAGTTGTAGAAGATAGAAATTTTTATAGTCACAAAGGGATATCACTTAGGTCCATCATGAGGGCTTTTATCAAGAATACTAGAGCTCTGGGTATAGAGGAGGGAGGAAGCACGATCACTCAACAATTGGCCAAAAGCTTGTTTTTTTCTCCTGAACAAACAATAAAGAGGAAGATCAAAGAAGCTATTGCTGCTTTGTTGATAGAGATACATTATTCGAAACAAGAAATTCTTTTGGCTTATATAAATGATGTTTTTATAGCGCAATCTGGAAGACGAGCGATTCATGGTTTTGGTTTGGCCTCACAATTCTTTTTTGGAACTGACTTAAAAAATTTAAGCTTGGATCAAAAAGCTCTATTAGTTGGCATGTTAAAAGGCCCTTCTCTTTATAGTCCAATAAATAATCCTGACAGAGCTAAAACTAGAAGGGATTTGGTTTTATCTTTAATAAAGAATGATTCTCTTATAACTGAAGAAGAGTATCTAGATTTAAAGGGTAGATCTCTTAAGGTGATACCACCTTCCTTTAAAAGCTTATCAAAATATCCTGCCTTCAATGACATAGTCACTTTAGACCTAAGAAAGAATTTTGATGATAGTGATTTGAGAACTAAAGGATTAAAAATCATTACAAACTTAGACCCAGTTGTACAAGATTATCTTGAGGAGAGTATCAAGGACACTAAGCTTCAACTTAAAAGGAAATATGGCAGTCAACTTAATGGATTAGAAGGGGCAGGAATAGTTATAGATTCATTTAGCGGAGAAGTTGTAGCGGCCATAGGGAGTACGAAACCTAATAATTACGGGTTTAATAGGGCCATTAATGCCGTCCGACCAATCGGATCTCTAGTTAAGCCATTCATATACTTATCGGCCTTGCAGCATTACAGCAAATATAATCTCTCTACTTTGCTGGATGACTCAAAGTTATCAGTTTCTTTACCTGGAGGTAAACTGTGGGAACCCAATAATTTTGATAAAAAATTTCACGGTAATATCCCCTTACATGTGGCTTTATCCGAGTCTTATAATGTTGCTACCACAAGACTGGGAATGGATTTGGGATATTCTGTTGTCCAAGAAACTTTTACTAAGTTAGGTATTAAGAAGAAAATACCCAAGTATCCTTCAATTTTTGTGGGATCTTTTGAAATGACTCCTTTAGAGGCTATTCAAGCTTACCAAACAATTGCTTCAGAAGGCTTTTACTCGCCTCTGAATTCTATTCGGACAGTTGAGAGCTCTGAAGATGTATTATCTTTGTCTTATCCTTACAAGGTAGAACAAAGATTTAGGCCAGAACCAATCTACCTTTTAAAATTTGTACTAAAGCAAACTTTTATAAGTGGGACAGCCAGAGGCTTTTCATCGCGAGTCATTGAAAAATGGAAAACAGGAGGTAAAACTGGAACATCAGATGACCAAAGGGACAGTTGGTTTGTGGGCTACGCCGGCAATTATTTGATGGTCGTATGGTTGGGTTTTGACGATAACAGAAAGTCTCCCCTAACTGGTAGGACGGGAGCCCTACAAGTCTGGAAAAACTTTATGAGTAGATTAGATCCAATAGCTTATGAGGTCAGGAAGCCTTCAAGAATAAGATACGAATGGGTAGATACAAAAGATGGACTTTTAAGTGGGGAGAGGTGCAGGGGGTCAATTCTTATACCTTTTGTAGAAGGTACTGAACCCGAAATGATTCCTCAAAACAGAAAGAAATGTAGAATTAGTGAAGAGTCTTATACCGCAAAGGTTCTTATTAAGATAAAAGAAGCTATAGAAGTAAAGTGAAGAAAAATTTTAATACCTATTTAGTTGCACTAATCTTAATGTCTCTATTTTTAGGCTGTACTTCTTCACCTAAAAAGGAAATAAATTTTTATGACTTGGAAGTTAAAAAATTCTCTTCGTCAGTAAAATTACTCTTAACTGATTTAGAATTTTTAAAAAAAGAAATTCTTAAAGTTAATGCCAATAAACCTTCAGTTCAAAGGATTTTGATTGAAGCAGATGATAAGTGGATGGAAGAAGATTTAAAAAAAGCTAGTTCTGCTTTAGAAAGGGGATTAAGAATTGCAAAAGACGAAAGTGCCCTCTACTTACGACTAGCTCATTTAAGGTTAGAACAGGGGTTGGTAAAAGAGTCTTCTGCTTTTGCAGAAAGAGGCCTACTGAATAAAAATGCTTCTACCTGGGAACTTCTGCTTCTAAAAATATATACTGCTCAGAAATAATTTGGATAAGGTATCAAAATTTTAGAAGTGGTTTTAATTCATAGCTTTATAATGCTTGACCCTAATTATACTTGGACAAGGAAGAGGTTGATGAAAGAAAAGAGCAAAATAAAAATTGGAATTATTGGAGCATCTAGTTTTACAACTGAAATTCTAACTTGTATCAGAACTGTAACTTAACGTTTAATTTTGAATAAAATACAAGATTAAATTAAAATTCAGTCATGGTAGAAACATTTAATCCATCAACTTTAAATCTTACTGAAGGTGCAGTTAACAAAATACACTCTCTTTCTGATTCAGATAAGAGTAAAAAAATTAATTTAAGAGTCTATGTAACTGGAGGTGGTTGTTCCGGATTTCAGTATGGTTTTTCCTTTGACCAAGAAGTTGATGAAGAAGATACCTGCGTTTCAAGGGAGGGGGCAAACCTGGTTATTGACCCCTTAAGTCTTCAGTACCTAGCTGGGTCAACTATAGATTACACTGAGGATCTATCAGGATCTAAGTTTATAGTAAAAAATCCAAATGCCACTACAACCTGTGGCTGTGGAGAATCTTTTTCTATTTAATTTACTTCCCAGACTTCTCCAAGTAAAACCCTTCCCTGACTGCCTGTTACCTTAGAGAGATCAAATTTTTTTCTGTCTAATCTTTGGTGGGCTAACCATGCAAAACAACTTGCCTCTAGGAAGTCAGGATCAATCCCAAGTAAGGAAGTAGAAAAAATATTGTTCTCGATTATTCTTTCTAATCTGCTAATCAGAAAGGCGTTGTGAATTCCCCCACCGCAAATATATATTCTCTTCTTTTGTGTTTTTAAATTTTTTAGTTCTTTAAAAATAACTTGGGCTGTTAATTCAGTTAAAGTAGCCTGGATGTCTTCAGGAGAAAAAATACTTTTACAGTTAGAAACATTTTGTTTAACCCAGCTTAGATTGAAATAATCAGTTCCAGTACTCTTTGGGTGTTGTTCGCTGAAGAAAGGATCTCTAAGCATAACTTCTAATAGTTTTGGAATAAACTTTCCAGATGAAGCCCAAGCACCCTCTTTATCAAATTCTCCGTTATTGTTACTTCTATTCCATGCATCTATAAGGCAATTTCCTGGCCCACAGTCATAAGCGATTATGTCTTCATTGAGGTTATTTAAGTAAGTTAAGTTACATATACCTCCTATATTTATTATTACACCCTCAGAAAGTTTATTTTTTTTAAAAATAAACTTATGGAAAAGTGGGGCAAGTGGAGCTCCTTGCCCGCCGGCCTGTATATCAGCTGTTCTAAAATCAGCTACAGTTTTTATTTTTGTTACCCTTGTTATCTCTTGTGGGTTTCCTATTTGAAGAGAGTACGGTTTGATGGTATTTGGTGCATGTTTTATGGTTTGTCCATGGCTGCCAATAGCAGATATATCTCTATTATTTAGGGAAGCTTTCTGTATCAATCTGTTAGCTGCTTTTCCAAAAGTCTTTCCCAGCTCAACATCTAATTCTTCAATCTCAACTTTAGAAATATCAGCAGAGTTAACTGCTTCAAAAATTCTTTTTTTCAAGTTTTTTTTAATTGATGACGAGCTACTTTCAAGAAGTTCAAAACTTCCTGTATCAATATTAACCAATGCAGAGTCTATGGAATCGACACTTGTCCCTGACATCAAGCCTATGAAAAGGTTTTCCATAAAAGTAGTTATATATTAAAAACTTAAATTTTGATAATTCTTTAAATCAGCAAGTATTTTCTTTGCATGTAAACCATAGCTGTCTTTATCATTTTCATGAATTGGTTTTGCATTAGGCAATTTAACTGTTAAAGGGTTGGTGTGTTTCCCATTAACTCTAAATTCATAATGAAGATGATCTCCAGTTGCTGTTCCAGTTCTGCCCACGTACCCTATGGTTTCTGATTGCTTTACTTTTTCCCCTACCTTAATTTTTGAATGGAATTTGTTTAAATGAGCATATCGGGTTGAGTAATCCTCCGTATGCTTTATTTCAACTAGATTTCCATAGCCTCCCTTCTTATTAGCAAATACAACTGTTCCATCTCCAGTAGTTCTAACAGGCGTTCCTCTCGAAGCTGCATAATCAACTCCTGTATGAGCTCTAATCTTATGTAGTATGGGATGTCGTCTTTTTAGATTATAACTGGAACTAATGTAACTAAATTTCACTGGAGATCTCAAAAAAGCTTTCTTAACATTTCTGCCTTCAAGTGAAAAATATTCAGAAAATCCATTTTGTAATTTATATCTTATGGCTGTGTGTGTTCTGTCCCGATTTATAAATTCTGCTATAAGGATGTCTCCATCTAATTTTTTTTCCCCATTAACAAACACTTCTTCATAAATGAGGCTATAAGAGTCTCCTGGCCTGATGTCATGTACAAAATCAATGTCCCATCCAAAGATATAAACTAAATCCATTATCACACTATCTGGTAATCCTTCCTTCAGCCCATCCACATACAAGGAGTTGTTTATTTTGATATTTTTAAAGACTCTATACTTTTCAGTATTTAGTTCATACTCCCCAATTTCATAAAACTCCCCATTTTTTTCTGCCCTAACCCCAGATTTAAAATCTTTTATGTAATTGAGAGAAATGACTTTATTGGAATCACTTATTCCGACTTCTAAAGTATTGCCTATCTTAATCTGTTCTAATAAGTTACTTCTATCTGAGTTAACTAAATTGACAATGTTTTTTTCTTCTATCCCCAGTCTTTTTAAAATAGAAAAAAGTGAATCGTTCCTTTTTATTTCTGCTCTTTTTAATTTGATAAAGTTAGAGGTTTCAGCTTCAACAGCAGAATCAAGGTCTAGTTCCTCCAAAGATATCTGGCTAAACAAGGCTTCTTTGGGAGAATTAGAATCAATCTTTATGTTGGAAAAAAGGGTCATTGAAATAAGAAAAATAATACCTACCAAGAGTAGATATAAGTGTCTTCTTGGATAACTAGAGAAAATAAGTTTTATCTGTTTTAAGATTTTTCTTAACATAAGGCCAGAAAAACATTTAATACTAACGAATATTGGATGCGTTCGTCCAAGATTAATTTATTCAACTAAGCTTATAATATACATAGAAGATGAAAGATTCTGAGTTAGTACTATTATTAAGGGGGGTTGAAGAGGTTATCCCAAAAGAGGAGTTTCATAAGAAATTAGATAAGAAAAGGCCTCTAAGAATTAAATTAGGATTTGACCCTACTGCACCTGATCTTCATCTCGGGCACACAGTAATCTTAAATAAACTTAAGCTTTTTCAAGACCTAGGCCATCAAGTAATTTTCTTAATAGGAGACTTTACCGGGTTGGTAGGAGATCCCTCTGGTGTCAATGAAACTCGCCCAGTCTTATCTGAGAAAGAGATTAAGAAAAATGCTAAGACATACGAAAGACAGGTATTTAAGATTCTTGATAAGAAGAAAACTGAGATTAGATTCAACTCTGAATGGATGAATAAATTTTCACCTGAAGAATTCATTAGACTGTCTTCTGTTCAAACTGTTGCCAGAATGCTTGAAAGGGATGACTTTCATAAAAGATATACCTCTCAAAAGCCTATCTCAATTCATGAATTTCTTTATCCTCTCCTACAAGGATATGACTCAGTGGCGTTGAATGCGGATGTGGAGCTAGGAGGAACAGACCAAAAGTTTAATCTACTCTTAGGCAGAGAGGTACAAAAATTCTATGGAAAAGAACCTCAAGTCATTTTCACTTTACCTTTATTAGAAGGTCTTGATGGAGATAAAAAAATGTCAAAGTCTTTAGGAAATTATATAGCTATAGAAGACAGCCAAAATGAAATTTTTGGCAAAATTATGTCAATTTCGGATGAGTTGATGTGGAGGTACTTTGAACTACTTAGCTTTAAGAAACAGGATGAAATTAATAAATTGAAAAAATCCCAAAAAGAAGGTCTGAACCCTAGAGATATTAAGTTTTTATTAGCTGAAGAAATAGTAGATAGATTTCATGGAGAAGGGTCAGGAACCAAAGCTAGAGAAGAATTTAAATCAAGATTTCAGCAGGGAAACAGTCCATCTGAGATAAAAGAAATAGAGATAAAATTAATGGAAAAAGATATTTCTTTACCAAAAATCCTTAAAGAAGCTGGAATGGTTTCAAGCACTTCCGAAGCATTACGGTTGATTAAACAAGGAGGTGTTAGGATAGAAGGCGAGAAAATACTTGATTCAAAATATAAAATAAATCAAAATTCTTCTCTTTTATATCAGGTTGGAAAAAGAAAATTTTTTAGAATCAAAATACCCTAAAAAATAGCTTTCTATAAGGTTTTATTGTTGTATACTGCGGCTCCCTTTGTATTAAAAAGGGGAGTTTTTTAAAATTATTAAAGCAAGTAATTCGTGTGGGCGCCTGTTTTAGGCGCACTTACCAACCAGTTAATATTTCTTAACTAGTTTAAGTTTTTGTTTTCTGGTTTTGTGTGTCTGTAAAGACACATTTTTCAATTAAATTGAAGAGTTTGATCATGG
>JGI24921J38492_100922_pt1 | contig 27552 bp, 26 predicted proteins | sample LinPFosmplate9_FD_38492 | JGI IMG/M metagenome (IMG submission 38492)
GCCACATGTGTTTGTTACTAACTTTGTTATTTTTGCACCATGATTGTTTGATTGCTGTTTGTCAGCGCAACATGCTGGTCGCGAACTTGGCGCTGGGTGGAGCAGCCCGGTAGCTCGTCAGGCTCATAACCTGAAGGTCGCAGGTTCAAATCCTGCCCCCGCAACCAAATAATCTAATAAATTCAATGATATAACAAGACGCAATCCTTCGGGGTTGCGTCTTTTTTTTGTTTCTGGCTCTATGCTTAGTGGCGATACATTGGCGATACATCGTCAGGTTTTTCTAAGGCATATGCGCATTTAATCTTTACTTATACGCATATATGGAACGATCACATTGTCGGCTGAAGTGGTTTTGCTTTAGTTACCTAGCAAGTAGAGAGCTACTATCAAAGGGATTTCAATAGAACCCTAAAAATATTTAGCAGAGATATAAATGGAAGGGATTGCGGTTTATTAAAAATAAACGTGCTCTAACATCTGTATTTTCTAAAATTCATCTCTCCAGACAAAAAATGTCTGTTATCATGAGCAAATTTGACAGTTTCTTTAGGCAGTTCTGCTACTAATACTACATCAAATATTTTTGAACCATGGGCCTTGCACGCTAACTCAAAATAGTCATCTCCGATATCTTGCTTTTCTCTTTTTCCAGCTCCAACATACCAGTATGGCGGATAGAGAACAAAATACCGTTTTTTGCCCAGCTTAATTTCACTATTACTAAGTTTTGATAACCAATTGTCGATATTCTCGTGTCTACGATACTTTTCCATTTGACTATATAATTTTCTTATCGATTTGGAGTTGCTTTCTGTGCCTCCAAATTTTACGCCACGCAATCTAGCTAAAAATAAGATTATGTCATGATAACCCGGAATACTGAAAGACCGGTTTAGCTGTGACATGTTCATGGGAACAAAATTTTCTGGGTCCCAATGGTCTTGGATACGAAAAATATCAGTCCCAAAATTAAAGCCAACAACAATATCTTTGTTAGCAAGCGACTTAAAGCTGTGGACCTTTTTTATTTGCTGTAACGATTGAAGTGGCCCGTTGTTTGGAGCCGCATATATGGTCATTGATGAAGAGGGAAATAAAACGGATAGATCGTGTTTAACCTTCGTTTTCACGTCTGATAGGTCCAGCCCCAGCAGCTGGCTTTCGCCAAAGGCAATTATCTCGTTTGGCAAAAAACTCTTCTTTAAAATTCGTCCGCCTAGTTCATTAGTAGACATATGTGTTTTTTTATTGGAAAAATGAAAGCAGAATTTTTTGTTCTCTGGCAGTTGTACAAAAGAGCTATTGTTCGCGTAAGGTATAAAAGAAAAACACGTTTCAAGTGCTTGAAGTTCTATTGAGTAAAACAACATTGCTGCTGTCATTAAACTCACTTTTGAGAGTAAATTTTTTGTCATGTTTAAAAGCATCCAAAATTCTAATTTAAAGAATATCAAACATGGCACTAATTTACCAGGTCGCCAATCACTCGATTTTGCTCTTGCTGAGTTTTCATCAGCAATAGAAATGCTTCAGGCTGCAAAACTTGTCGAGAGCAAAGCATTAGGCAAAGGGTTTGTAAATCATGCACTTGATGAGTATCGTCACACTGAATTTTTTAGGCGCCTTCTGAAAAGTTCAAACAATACTGAATTAAGGTTCGACCCACGCTTATCCATTGCTCTTGGATTTATAAACCCAGAAAAGTTTTTATTTGAAGCCAACGATCTAACGCAATTTACTGCATTTGTAGCAATTAATGAAGCAAGTGCGTTAAGGATGTTTTCAAAAATCAGACCAGCAATTGCCGGCGCAACAGATGAGTTAAAAAATGAGATTGAGGACATAATTGATGATGAGACCGATCATTTAAGGTCATTTACGAGGAGCCCAACAGAAAATATAAAATACTCGGATACTTTTGTTTATGAAATGCTCCTGTTAGATGAAGAAAGACACGCCAGCCTTTCAGATGGATTTCTTGAAAAAATTGCTTCTCCAAGAAAAAGAACGTGGTTAAGGCTTCGCTACAAAATTGGAAACAAAATCAGACATTTTTGGGGTTCGCAACGACGGGTTCAGCATTTTGTTGATAAATCAATCTCCATATTGGTTATCAGTCTATTGCTACCTTTTCGCGGAGTTCTAAACTTTCCTGCTGCACGAAAAGAAAACTTACTTTGCCGTGAGAACGGGAAGTTTCTTTTATGAAATATATTTTAGGAGTGTCTGGTTATTTTCACGACAGCAGTGTTTGTTTATTGAAAAATGGCCAAATTATTGAATTTGTGAAAGAAGAGTCTTTAACTAGAATTAAAGGCTCACGTGGATTTCCTTTCCGAGCGTTGACCTTTTTGATCAAAAAATATGGCTTAAATAACAACAACATTGACCATATTGCCTTTTATGAAAAGCCGCTAAGAGGCTGGGCGTTGACCACCTATAATTCCCTTGCGAAACCTAAAAAGTCATTCGACTTGCTTCGAAGCCAGATTAAACAATTTTGGTCTGGTCCAATACATTTTGCCGGTGAGGTTAAGAAAGTAATTCGGATTAATGAAGATAAACTAGTATTTGCGCCACATCACTTAAGCCACGCCCTTACTGCACTCGCATTTGTACCGCCCCAGCTTCAAAATAAGGCATTATTACATTTTGTCTTTGATGGTGTTGGCGATGGTAATACGACCACTATATTTAAAACCCAAAAAAATAATGCGCAAATCCTTTTTCAGCAAAATTTTCCTCATTCGTTAGGCTTGTTTTACTCAGCGGTCACTGATTACTGTGGCTTTTTAGTAAATGAAGGTGAGTACAAGTTAATGGCGTTAGCTGCTTTTGGTAAGCCAGTTTATTATGATTTTTTAAGAGAGCATATTTTTAATATAGAAGTGCCAAAATTTGAACTTGATATGTCTTGGTTTGATTACGACGTGAGCCCTGAGAGAAGCTATTCGGACAAATGGGTGAATAAGTTTGGCCCCCCAATTTTGGAGGACGAAATAAATAAGATGACCGGCGACAGTTTTCAGCGTGCGGCAGATCTTGCATTGTCAAGCCAACTGATACTTGAGGAAGTTATCAATTCAACAATAAAATGGGGAGTGGAAGAAACGAGCGTTCAAAACATAACAATATCAGGGGGTGTTGCTCAAAACAGTCTAGCCATGTGTTCAGCTTCGAAAATTTCTAGCATCGCCTCACTTACTATTCCTCCATCGCCCGGTGATTCAGGAGCTGCAATTGGGGCTGCAAATTTCGCTAAAATGATAAATGGTTCAAAGAGTGTTTATTGCAAGGAAATTTTTTTTGGTCATAGCCAATTAGACTTTGAAAGCGCTCTTTTTCAGGACATGTTTTGCCTAGAAAAAAGCTTTAGCCATATGGATGAAATGCTAGATAATTTAATTAGCTCTGGAGAAATAATATGCTGTTATTTTGGTGGCAATGAAATTGGACCACGCGCCTTATGCAACAGATCAATAATCTGCGCAGCAAATAATAAGAAATCGGTTCAGGCCTTGAATTTAAAAATCAAGAAAAGGGAGGAATTTCGGCCATTAGCTCCCGTTATGCTTCGCCCAGTCGCAGAGGCTTGGTTTGAAATCAATCAAAAAGTTTTTGACTGTTATCGTTGGATGGCTCTTACCACTATGGCTAAACAAAATCTTCCAGTGAAATATCACTGTGTGTTGCATGTTGACCGCACCGCGCGCGTTCAAATATTGGATGACGAAACGCATCCTTTATATACTTTCTTAAAGCGCAACTCTGGAAAAATTGACATGCTAGTCAACACTTCTTTTAATGTTGCAGGCGACCCAATTGTTTTTGATGCCATCGATTGTTACGTCAACATGTCGAGGTTAGGCGCCACCTATATTATCACTGATAATGGTCTATATTCGTTGAAGACCTGAGAACTGAAATGCAAAAAATATTAAATATTATCAGAATTATCCGTCATGTCAGCTCTGCCACATCACCGATGAGAGCGATAATATTTTCTGTGGTAGTTTTTATTTTGTTAGCAGTGCTTCTAATCAAAGCTATAAATATTTTTATCCCATTTACATATTTGGCTTTGTGATCTACCATTTTGTGACTTATACAACTCTCGTAGTTATATGTTGGAGGAAAATCGTGACAAAGAAAATACTTAGTTATGGAATGTTTTTATTTTTGATGTACGGGCTTGCAGCGTGCCAAACCGCTGGCAGTGGCAGCAGTGCGGCCGGCGCGTGTTAAATTAAAAGGTTGCGCCAAGCATATATCAATATCGCCTTTTATTAAGACACAACTTTAAAGTTGTGTCTTTTTGCTTCCGGCTCTAGCCCGAGCGGCGACATTAGTCATACTCATCAACTCCGCATTTAGCCTGCGCATACCAAAACAATTGACTGGCTGTTTGATGCGCGCTTATGGCCATCGCTTCAGGTATCATCATACCACTCTCAAACTTGCGCGAAATTGCTTTGTGACGCAAGTCGTGGAAAGTGAGGTTATTCAGACCTGCGAGCTGCGTAATTGATCCCATGCTTGTCTAAAAGCAGCAACAGTAATACTCAAATTGAGCCTGGTACGATGTGCCTGCTTTTTATGGATTGATTTGGCTATCAAGCTGCAGTGGCAAACTTTGGTCTGAACTTGCCAAAGTCCGTCTATTTTGCATTGCTGCTTCATATCCAAACGTTGACTGTAGGGTCTTGAGCAAATCCTGCCCCCGCAACCAAATATTATAACCATATAACAGGTACTTAGCCGTCTCACAATTGAGGCGGCTTTTTTGTGTTCTTTTTAAATCGAGAGCTTTTCTTTTGGTGGCACGATATCAGTGACAAGGTCTTTGATGAGTTTTTTGTTAGGAAGAGGCTGTAGCTTTGATTTTTTTTCTTGAAGTTTTTTCAAACACGCATACTCAACCTCCCCATCTATTAGCATCATGCATTCTTTACAGGCGTTAGCGTTAATGCAGGAATACCGAAAGGATAAAGTTTCGTCCACGTTGTCATTAATCCAGATTAGCGCATCTAAAACTGAAGCGCCCTGTTGAAAAGGAACGTTGAAAGTCTCGAACTTTGGGTCTGTGCAAGCTGTGCCACGAGAGATGTACAACTCTGAATTGAGGTTTTTTTCTGTTTTGGAATTCATACAACTGCCAACGATTTTTCCTTTAGGTCAAAATCTAATTTCTGGACTGCTTTCCAGCTAGATATTAAATGGCCATTATGGCTCGATATAATCTGATTTTTTGTAAATTTATCAGATTTAAAGGGAATATCTTCCATTTGGTGGGCGCCTCTGCTTTCCTTTCGCTCACTTGCAGCGAGGCAAATGGCCTCTGCGCATAACAGGCTGTTTCTCAAGTCAAGCCAATCCATCAAGCTGGTGTTGAAAGCCATTCCTTGCTTTGGACGAATTAAAGGGAACATGTCCTTTCTAAACCGTCTAACCTCATTCAAAGCCCTTTGTAATTTTCCTGTGTCTCTTAAAACGCCAACATCTTTCCACATTAGCTTTTGAAGGGTGTGCAATAGGCGTCTTGAGTTTTCATTTTGTGATGTAATATTATTGCCAGCAGGCTGCAGAAGATCATTCATCACTCGCGATAGTGCAATTTCACTGTCTTGATCGGAAAGAGTGCTGAAAGCGGCCCTGACCTTCGCGGCGTTAGAACCTGCAATATCGCCAAACACAAACGCTTCCGGAATTGCGTTGCCTGATAATCGATTGGCACCATTAGCGCCGCCAACACATTCTCCAGCGGCAAAAAGGCCTTTGATGCATGTTTCCATCCTCTCGTCCACCTCAATTCCACCCATGTGGTAATGAGCAATTGGCGCAACTTCTATAGATTGCTTTGTTAAATCTATGTCGTTAGATGCAAGTTTTTTTATGATTGGTCCAAAGGCGTCTTCAAGATGTTGTTTATTGAGATGCTGGAAACTTAGCCAAGCGCCTCCGTTAGGCGACCCCCTGCCAGCTTCACATTCCTTTATGATTGCAAATGCGGCAAGGTCACGCCCCACTTTATAGGTTTCTCCATCTTCGCCACCATAATTTTCTATGAATTGTTCGCCCTGACCATTAAGCAGTTTTCCACCCAATTTATAGCGGAATGGATCCCACATTATAGGGTCCATACCGACCAAGCGAGGAGCAAGGTGCCCGATTGGGAAAAACTGAACAAACTCCATATCTATAAGGTTCGCGCCAGCCCTAAGTGCCAGAGCGTGGGAGTCTCCCCCCATATTTTTGCTGGCGGAGTTTCGTGCAAATAATTGGGTAAGACCCCCGGCTGCGAGAACAACTGCTTTGGCGGTAAAAGATACAAAGTCGCCAGTTTCGGTGTGTAGCCCAATTGCGCCTACGACCCTGGCCTTTTTAACTACAAGATCAATGATTGTTATGCCGCTAATCCTTTTTATGTTTTTGTGTTTTGCAACTTTTCCTCGAAGTGTGCGCGCAACAGCTGGGCCAGTATTCAAGAAATCAACATAGCAGCAACGTTTGACCTCATGGCCTGGCGCAAGAACTTGCCTTATGCGAGCATTGTCATTGGCCCAATCTGTTTTCCAGTCGCGCATTTCCAATATCTTTTTGGGCGCATTTTTGCACAGCTGGTAGCTAAGTTTTTCATTACAAAGACCTTGCCCAGATTGAATAGTGTCGTGCAAATGATGCGTCCAGTGGTCTGCTTCTTGATGAGCGATAGCCGCCGCGACAGTCATTTGCGCCATAACAGTTGCTCCGCCGCGACTGATCAAGCTTTTGTCACAGAGCGTCACGTCTGCGCCTGACTTAGCCGCTGAAACGCTGGCATACATACCTGCTGCGCCTGCTCCGACAACCAATACATCTGTACTCAAATGGTCCATTTACAACCTATTCATCTTACAACTTTGGTACCAGCCTGATTGCCGGATGGGGGTAGGTCAAGAGCATAGCGGCATTTTTTCAAGTTATTTGATTATACTGCACCAGAGAATTAAAGCCAAAGACATTGGTTGATGACATCGGTGTTTGGGTTGTTCATGATATCAGTTTAAAGAAGCTTTGATTGATTATGTTGGATTTATAGGGCGCTTCATGCAAACAGCAATCTTAAGTATCGGTAAGATTATCTCCGGTGACTGGGAGCACCCCTGTTCAGAGGGCTCTTCCATTTTAGTCAATGGTGGGTTGATATTCAAAGTTGGGGAGCTCTCCAGTCAAGAAATTGATAGCTGTGATGTTGTGATTGATGCTGGAGGTGCTGTTGCTATACCGGGTCTAATCGACTCACATGTTCACATTACATTCGGCGACTTTACGCCAAGACAAAACACCATCGGCTATCTTCAGAGTTATTTGCACGGTGGAGTGACTACTAGTATTTCTGCTTCTGAGGTGCATGTACCGGGGCGGCCCAAAGATCCGGACGGTGTGAAAGCACTCGCGATAGCGGCAAAAAAGTGCTTTGAGAATTATAGGCCAGGTGGAATGCGTGTTCATGCTGGCTCACTTATTTTAGAGCCTGGCCTGAGCCAAGAGGACTATCAAGAGGTTCTATCAAAAGGTGTTTGGCTTGCGAAGGCTGGTTTTGGCGCTGTTAACTCAGCTTCTGAGTATATTCCTATGGTTTTAGAGGCAAGAAAAGCAGGCTTATTTACAACTCTTCATACTGGAGGTGCATCCATTCCAGGTTCATTCCCAATTACTGGCAAGGACCTTATCAATATCAATCCCCATGTATCCTTTCACATAAACGGTGGACCGGTTTCGATGGAGGATAAATATTTTGAGGCTGTAGCTCGCGACACCGATATCGCAATGCAGGTTTGTACCGCTGGGAACCTTAGAACTACTCTTTTATGTGCTGAAATGGCCAGAAAACATGGGGCGTTTGAGCGGTTTCTGATCGCAACTGATACTCCAACGGGCAGTGGTGTGATGCCCCTCGGCTTGATTTATACGATTAGCCAGATTGCTTCATTGACAAGTTTTGATGTGCCAGAGCTAATTGCTGCTGCAACAGGCAACGTTGCCAAATGTTATGGTTTAAACAGTGGCTTTTTAAAACCCTCTTATGATGCAGACATTGTTTTGATTGACGCGCCACTTGGGGGAACACAAGTCGACGCATTGGGCGCGCTTAAAAATGGTGATCCATGCGCGATTGGCGCGGTGCTGACTGCAGGTGTTCCGAGATTTGTTGGGCGAAGCAATAACACACCGCCGCCAATTCGTGAGATCAAGGTATTAAGGTCTAATGTCATAAACATGTTTAAAGGTTAGGAGGCATTAATGGACATTAATGTTGAGGGTTACACCATTCGTAAGTGGTATGAGTTTTTTGAAGAAGCTTGTTCTAATGAGTTAGGGATGAGTGCTGACGGTCCCCCAGTTGCTAAGTTTGGCGTTGGCGCTGTGATTCAAAACCCATACGCCGGCAGATTTTCAAAAGATCTTTCTTTACTGACGGAGCCTTCTGGTAGGTTGGGTCAAGTTTTTGGACTGCGTTTGTTGAGGGCTTCTAATGGCTACCCAATAGTTAGTTATGGCAAGTCATGTATTGTTGGTTTTAATGGTGAGTACGAGCATGGTAATGCATGCCTAACCACTGCATTTGCTGACCCTGTTAGGCAAGCTATTGGTGGCGGCAAGGCTTGGATACCTTCCACAGGCAAAATAGGTGGGCCAGGGACGTCCGTTGATGTGCCTTTGGCGCATAAAGACGCGCTCTATGTAAGATCACATTATGATACTATTACGCTAGCTGCTCATGATGCGCCTAGGGCCGATGAGATTTTGGTTTTATTTGCCAGCGCCTCACGAGGCCGTATTCATGCGAGGCTTGGTGGATTAAATGAGGCTGATGTTACTGGCAATGACGGCCTGCGGTAGAATTTCTTTTTAACTTTGCGTCAAAATTTGATCCTTATTCGCTAGCTTGAAATAGTTACAGTGCTGGTGACAGTTATCATCAGCACACATAACCAAATTACACCCAAGAACTAATAGTAGGGTCTTGAGTAAATCCTGCCCCCGCAACCAATGATTTCAAAAAAATTAACACAATCTCTAAAGGCGCAAAGGAACTGACCAGCGAAGCAAAGTTCAAGCTTTGGGTCTTTAAATGTGGGCAAGGTTATTAGTTAATTTACTGAGTCTGCAAACGCGCTGAGAAAATCAATGTAGAGTTCAAGGCAACCAAATATTTTAATTCAATATCAGATACGTAGCCGTCTCATAACCGAGGCGGCTTTTTTGCGTTCTGAGTTATTGCCGCGTTCATTGCTGCGTTTGAACGTTGCTGGCATATCTTTCTGGAGGGGCTTTTTTTGAAAAATTTGAGCGTTTACCATAATCGCTTTACTGTTAAACTCGCCACTTCAGGACTTTTTGTTCAAGCATGCCAATAAGCACACTTACCGTGACTCCCAATGCTGAAAGGATGGCAACACCGGTAAACAACCGTTCCAAATCATATAAGGAACCAGCTTCAAGGATATAGGCGCCAATGCCAAATTCTGCCCCAAGCATCTCGGCCGCAACAAGCAAGATGATGGAAATTGCCAAGCTTATTCGTAAGCCGGATAGAATGCCGGGCATCGCCCCTGGAAGGACTATTTTTCGCACGATTGAGGTCCAACTAAGACCGAAGCTCTGGCCCATCCGAATTAGCGTTCGGTCAACATTATCCACAGCCCCATATGTTGCCACGACGGTGGGGGTGAAGCTACCCAATGCAATCAGCGCATATTTGGATCCTTCCCCAATGCCAAACCAGATCACAAATAATGGCAGCAAGGCAATTTTGGGAATGGGGAAGATAGCGGCGATCACTGGCACTAAACCTGACCGGATATATGAAAATAAACCGATAAGTGTGCCGATGGTGACGCCAAGGCTTATCCCAATTAAAGATCCAAGAATAAGACGAGAAATTGAGGGGACCAAATGCTTAAATAGCAAGCCAGAATGATAGAGCTCGATCATTGTCACTAGCACATCGGATGGCTTTGGCAATGAAAGGGATGAGATTACCCCACTAGTGGTGCCAAGCTCTACCAAAAAGATAATTATGACAAATACTAAATAACCAATCCATTGTCTGCTTTCCGGCTGAAACCCCTTACCAACAAAAGGAACGGGCTTGCCGGTATCACTGTCGGCTTTGTTGTCATTTTGGTGGCTATGATTTTGGAGTTTTTCAGACATCCAGCAGCTCCGCGTCGGCGGCACGGGCTTCATCATGCATGATGCCCCAAAGATGGCGTTGATAGTCGTCTAAATCTCTATCAACTAACCCTCGATCGACAATTGGCTTTTTGATTTCGATCATGTCCCTAATTTTGCCGGGCCGCCGTGATAGGACAGCAACCTTATGCCCCAGCCGAACGGCCTCAGACAAGTTATGCGTGACATAAATCGCAGTAAAAGGGTTTCTGCTCCATAAATTGACAAAGTCCTCCATTAGCAAATCACGTGTCTGGCTGTCGAGTGCGGAAAGCGGTTCATCCATCAAAAGAACCGCTGGATTAACTGCTAGGGCTCGGGCGATTGCAACGCGTTGTTTCATCCCGCCAGACAGCTGTTTTGGCAAAGCGTGAGAAAAATCTGTTAGTTTGGTCCTGTCCAGCACATCATTGATGATGGCACGTTTGGCATCGCTGGATAGGGTGTGATCTTCAAGTCCTAGTGAAATATTGCCTTCAACCGATCGCCATGGAAGCAATGCGAAATCCTGAAAAATATAAGTCATCGGGTTAAGACAGCCGGCAGGTGGGGACCCAAGTTGAATAACATCGCCAGCGGATGGTTGTTCAAGTCCGCCAATAAGACGCAGCAATGTGGATTTGCCACACCCTGAAGGACCGACAACACATAAGATTTCTCCATCAGCAATCTCTAAGTTAATGTTACTTAGAACTTCTGATCCATCATAATAATGATGCAGGTTGTTTATCTGTATATTCATCAAGCATCCAGCCCCCGATCATGATCAGGGGGCCTGTCACTAGGTTAAGATCTTCACATAAGATTGATCTACCAGCATGTCGATGGTAATGCTGTTTTTAACCAAACCTTCTGACTTGAACCAGTCAAGCTGGTTTTGAACAGAAGTAAGATTTAAGGCTGCACCATCATTCAATCGCATTGTGCCATTAATGATCGACGGTGCAGCTTTTTCACGAGGGCGGCTGGTGTAGACATATTTATGGATAAGGTCGACCATCGCGTTTACCCCTTGGTCACCCCCACGGCGGTCGATCATAGCCGCCGCATAATCATCAACCCCTTTGCTGAATCCGGCTAAGAAGTTGTTGGTGAGCGCGCGCTCACTCTTTGCGTTTTTGGCTGAGGTAAAGACTGAGGTGATTTGATAATTTGGCAGATAATCAGCAACATCACCGATGATATGAACCGCACCTCCGCGCGATAATGGTTTTGCAATATGCGGCACGATTGACCAGGCATCGACCTGACCAGACTTTAGCGCACCAATAATGGCACCAACTTTTTGCAATGGAACAAATGATAGATTGATATTTTCAGCGGCTGCCATCTTTGAGCCCATGTAATGGAAAGATGACCCTGACTGGGTTACCGCATATCGTTTTCCATCAAGGTCTTTCGGGCTCCGGACCCCTGACTGATAAGCTTTGTCCGAGACAAGAAATTTTTGGCCATCAATGCCTGGCTCCTCGCTTAGGACTCCACCAATAACCTTGACCGCGCCTTTTTCAGCAAGTGAGATTAACCCGCCGGAAATTGCTGTTACGGCATAGTCGATGTCGCCTGATGCAACTGCTACAGCCATTGGTTGCGCTGCTTGGAAAAATTCAAATTCTACATCAAGCCCAGCCTGCTCAAAATAACCACGCTCCTTTGCGATAAAGCTGGCTGAGTGCGATGTAAAACGAAGCGCTCCAACTTTAATTTTTTTGCTTGAGGCAATGGAAGGCATTGAAAAAGTTGATGATGCCAGCGCACCGCCACTAAGAACAATTAACTTTCTGCGACTAAGTTTCATGACTTTTACTTCCCCACACTTTATAATTTTTGTAACTCATAATCTTACTTACAGAACATATAATAATGTCAATCAAAAATCTGCTTGTAGCTCTAGAACATCGCAGATGCAGCCAGTCTTGTTTGATGCGCCACTATTTTATCGGCGTCTCATTTTAGGCAATTATATTTTCACAGTGCTGACCAATAATAATCGGTGAATTTGGGATGCCGCAATGACAACTATGAATAGTGTTTCATCGCGTAAATAAGCTTAGCTACAGAACTCCATTGCAACTTGAAAAATTTGCGGAATGTAGAATACTGGTTTTATGAACAGTGCTCTTCATTCGGTTATTCAGGGTCTTTGCGAACTGCCACAGCAGCTGCGCTGGAGCTATCTTCCACCCCTTATGGTTTATCTCGCCGCTGGGATTTCTGGCCTGACTGCGATTGTTGGAACTTTTTTTATCAAGGATTATTTGAATCTATCTGCTGCATTTCTGGCCAGCCTTGGCTTTTGGGCGGGCTTGCCATGGGCATTAAAAATGCCGCTTGGACATCTGGTCGATTTGATTTGGAATTATAAAGCATACCTAGTCGGGCTTGGTGCGGCGGTAATTGCAGCCAGCCTTTTGATAATGTACGGACTAATTGGCCATACCGGATATATGGCCAGCATCATGCCCGTTGAAACATGGTTTGTGATAAGCGTTATTTTAGGGCCGGTTGGCTATGTCATTCAGGATGTTGTGGCCGATGCGATGACGGTTGAGGCGGTTCCTGAACAGGATAAAAATGGTAATGATATTGCCCCGGACCAGCTAAAAATCATGCATACCACGATGCAGACACTTGGCCGATTTGCCATTATTGGCGGCACAGTTTTGGTTTCACTTGCTAATGTAGTTATTTTTACTGATGTCGATAGCCGTGATGCCGTTGCCCGGATTGATCTTTATGCTGATATCTATCTTTATGCGTTATTCATTCCGGTAATTTCGATTGCTGGGGTCGCGCTAGCACGTTTGCAACACTCCTATCGCAATGGGCGCGCACAACAATTACATAACACCGCAACAAGCCCTCATCAACCGCCTGAAATCAACTGGTCAATTCTGCTAGGCAGTCTGGTGTTTGTGGTGTTTTCGCTAAGTGTTGGCACATCGGGTATCGGCTACGCTCAGGAAATAGTCTTTGTCGGATCAGTTGGTATTATTTTGTTTTTAATGAACCGGCTGATGCGCTTTCTAAACCCTGAAAAACGGCTGATGGTTGTTGGAACAGCGATCATTATTTTTACTTTCCGGGCGATGCCAAGCCCGGGCCCGGGGCTGACATGGTTCGAAATTGACCAGCTTTTGTTTAATGAACAATTCCTGTCCATTCTGTCTCTTATTGCATCAATGCTGACCCTTGCGGGCATTATCTTGCTGCGTCCGTTTATGGCGAATAATTCGATTGCCCGCATTGTTGTTATTCTATCCATTGCCGGTGCCGCGCTTTTTCTGCCAAGTATTGGTATGTATTATGGCCTGCATGAGTGGACCGCCAATAATAGCGGCGGCATTGTTGATGCGAAATTTATTGCGATTATCAATACAGCTGTTGAATCCCCGCTCGGCCAGGTCTCGATGATACCTCTTCTGGCCTGGATTGCGCGGAATGCTCCGGTCCATATGAAGGCAACATTTTTTGCTGTTTTTGCGTCATTTACCAATCTGGCACTTTCGGCGAGCGCACTTGGCACCAAATATCTGAACGAAGCCTTTGTTGTCACACGAGAGGTCAAAGACAAGCTAAGTGATGCCATTATCACCACGGCCGATTATTCCGAATTAGGGATGCTGCTCATTACCGTTTTACTTATCACCCTTATGGTGCCTATTGGCATGGTTATTATCGTTCAGAATAGCCGTTTTAAAACAGTTGATTAGAGGTCAATTACGCCAAAAAAAACGGTTAAATTTCTGTCACGTATCACCTCGCCACCCAATGTTTAAGATGTTGGTCTGCAGGATATTAGAACTGCAAAATGGACCCTCAAATTTTACGTTTTAACTTTTTGAATATATGTGTCTAAATTCATCAAGATCAAATTCTGAGTCCAGTGGAAAATGAGATGAAAAATGCCTCACCAACGCATCCGACCGTTTAATACGAAACAAACATATCCTGAACAGAATTTGGATAATGATCTATGCCAGGCTGTTGTGACCTGTGGCGGCAAAACAGTCTGGATGCGCGGTCAATGCCCACAAAATCTTGACGACTCCAAAAATATCGAAAGCTTAGATCCAGTAATACAAACCGATAAGGTGATGAAGAATATTCGGCAATTGATTATCGAATCAGGTGGTGAGATGAATCATTTGGTTAAGCTCGTTGTCTATATTACAGATATCAGGCACCGTGAGGCGGTTTACCGTACCATGGGTAATTATATCAAAGGGGTGCATCCAGTATGCACTGGCCTCGTTGTTCAGTCGCTTGCTCGTCCTGAATGGCTTGTCGAGATTGACGCTACCGCTGTTATTCCAGACCAAAATTAGATTATGACATTTTCAATCGTTGCGAAGTGCACCAAAACAGGACAGCTTGGGATGGCTGTGTCATCATCATCACCAGCTGTAGCGGCGCGCTGTGCCCATGCCAAAGCCGGTGTTGGAGTGGTTGCCAGCCAGAATATCACTGATCCACGTCTTGGGCCAAAAACCTTGCTTGCGATGGCGGAAGGACATAGCGCGCCTGAAGCGGTAAAAATGATTATTAACGCCGCTGAAAATGCTGATTTCCGACAGGTTTTGGCTGTTGATGCAACAGGCAATACGGCCATTTATTCAGGATCAAAATCACTTGACATCCATGCTGATTTTGCCTCCCAGAATGCCGCCGCGGCTGGTAATTTACTGGCCACCTCAAAAATCCCAAAAGCAATGGTCACAGCATTTCATCAGGGTACCGGTCATTTAGGCGACCGGTTAATTGATGCAATGCGCGTCGCATTGGCTCTTGGTGGCGAGGCTGGAGCGTTGCATTCTGCAGGCTTGTTATTGGTTGGTGAGCAGGAATGGCCATTGACAGATTTGCGATGCGACTGGACTGAAGATTGCCCTATCGCGGCGATTGCAGCGGCATGGCATATTTACAAGCCGCAAATTGATGACTATATCACACGCGCTCTTGATCCTGCCAAAGCCCCAGGTTACGGGGTTCCCGGCGATGAATAGGTAACCATTACGTGGCACCACTTATGATCTGTGTTTTGCGATATGGACTGCCAAATATCTAGCATCTTCCCAAACCCCCCAGATAAATGATGAGCCGCGCATCGATAACCATGGCAAGCCTATGAAATAAATGCCGTCTATTGTAGCAACACCTTTTTTGTGAACCGGCTTTTTTTGATCATCAAACGCATCAGCCGTTAGCCAGCTGAAATCCTGAATATAACCGGTTGCCCACAAGACTGTCCTTATCCCTGCATCTGCAAGGTCAAGCTGCCGGATTGGGCTGGTCAGACAAACAGGATCAGGCATAATGGTTTTTGCATCCTCTTCAGCTGGAAAATCCAGATTATTTTCTTTGATATATTCATCCGCTTCCGCTAAAAGTCCTAGATAATTTAGATCTCCATTGGCAATATTTTTTGCCAAATCATCAGCGATAGTGATGACGCCATTTGCATATGCTTTTGTCATCCCAATAAGCTTCATACCACGATGCGCAAATTTTCGAAAATCCACAGTCTTGCCGCCATAAGCTCCGGAAACAGCAATTGTCACATGTTCTTTGCCAATGGGCGGCGTTTGCATCTGCCACTTACCTAATGTCCCGAGCCACCAAACAAAATCCTTGCCCCGATAGGAACGGGGTGGCCTTTCATGTGGCCCAATTGACAGGTAGACCTTGCGGCCAGCTCGTAGCAATTCATCGGCAATCTGTGAGCCTGATGACCCAGCCCCCACTATCAACACAGCACCATCATCAAGTTGTTTGGGGTTGCGATAATTAAAGGAATGAATTTGTGATATTCTATTATCGGCAATAATCGAGGGAATGACGGGAGTTTGAAATGGCCCGGTTGCCGCCACTATATTTTGCGCCTTGATTGCGCCCCGGCTAGTTTTAACTATAAAGCCACCGTTTTGTGATGGAGTGACATTTGTAACCTCTACGCCGCAATGGATGGGGACATTTATTTGCCTGGCAAAAGTTTCAAAATAGCTGGCAACCGCGTCTTTGTTTGGAAAGGAATCTGGGTGCCAATTATCAAAATGCATTTCTGGAAACCGATCATGCCAAGCAGGCCCATTCATAACAAGACTATCCCACCGAGCGCTTCGCCAACGCTCGGCAATGCGGCCTTTTTCGATTATAAGATGTTCGATACCGCATTTTTGCAAATGGGCACTCATCGCAAGGCCAGCCTGACCTCCTCCCACAATCAACGTATTTGTTTTGTCTATCACCGAACCATTATCCAAAATGCACTTTGTATTTCTTAGATCGATCTGACCAGGCATTATATGTTTGATGCTCGGTTTTATTTGTCAATTGTTGCGGGCATGGTGTAACTGCCTACCTAATCCAAAACCTTTTGTCTTTTGGGCTCTTTGTCCACGGCACACTTGATTTTCCGTATATCAGTTTTCACCCATTCACCATTTCGCCGCATATACTCATATTCAACAACGCGCCCCAAATCGAGGCTTAATAAGCGCGATGTTTTTGCAAATGGCTGCCTGTCCATCGAGATATAGAATGTTTTTACGCACCAGATATCATCGCCATTGACTGAAAGTTTGGCCACCATCTGGCGTGTCGCATTTGACTGGCAGTACGGATGTTCAGTCGCGGCATTATCATTAATATTTATAATGCTAACGTCGGCACCAAACCATGATTTTTCAATGAAATAACGGTGATCACCGCATGAAATATCATGCTTCCCCTCATTCGCTGCCTTAGCCGGGTAAACACCGATACCGACAACCATGATAAATGGCAGAAGAAAAAAGGAACGTATCAATTGACCAGCCTTAAATTAAAATCATAAATTTGAAGTCTGATAACCAGTATTTAATTCTGCACATATACAATCATCAAAAACCATACCAAAACTTAGTAAAATTCAACATAGGGGTTTTAAAATTTAGATCTTAAGAGTTGATGGTCAATGTGAAAAGCCAATTTACGCGGCTTTCTCAGTTGCGGTTGCGAGGACACACAGCAGTTCAAACATGATGGATACCCCTACCCACCCTGTTCCACCTGTTGGATCAAAAGGTGGAGACACTTCGACAAGGTCTGCACCAATTAAATTAAGCCCAGCTAGCTTGCGAACAATGCGTTGAGCTTCATAAGAGGTAAATCCGCCAATTTCTGGTGTTCCCGTACCTGGCGCGTAAGATGGGTCAATCGCATCAATATCAAAACTGACATAGGTTGGGCTATCGCCAACAATTTTACGCGCCCTGTGCATTATAGCATCCAGCCCACTCTCGTAGACTTCGTCTATAGTGATGATGTGAACACCATTTTGCCTACCCCATTCAATATCTTCACCATCATACATGGTGCCACGAATGCCAATTTGCACGACGCGCGTCGGATCCAAAAGCCCCTCTTCAATGGCGCGGCGGAATGGGGTTCCATGGGTGAATTTTGAACCGCCAAAATATTCGTCAAAAAGGTCAGTATGCGCATCAATATGAATCATGGATAATGGGTCTTTGCGCTTGATCCCCCGCAAAATGGGAAGTGACACAAGATGATCGCCGCCACCGGTCAGCGGCACAATATTCTTGCTATGCATTTCACTGTAAAAATTGGTTATGCGCGTCAGGCAATCTTGAATATCGGCTGGATTAACCGGGCAATCTCCTAAATCAGCGCAATTAACCAGTTTGAACGGGTTCACCCCAGTGTAGGGATGAACCGCCCGAATCATTGTTGAAAGATCGCGCAATTGTCTTGGTCCATGTCTGGCGCCGGGACGATTTGTCGTGCCAGCATCCCATGGCAAGCCAACCAACCCAATATCAACCTTTGCAATATCTGGATGATTCAACGCAATATTTGGCAGGCGCATAAAGGTAGGAACCCCTGCAAAACGCGGCGAAACCGCTCCTGAAACAGGTTCAAATGATATGGGTGTGTCGCTCATGGTCACTTTCTTTGCTGATGAAATGTGTGGTTTCATTACCTCAACTGTAATCATTGACCATAAATTTCAGTTTTGTAAATGTTGACTTATAAAAGTTAACATTGATGAAAGTCGGACTATTGCCGACACGATCATTGCCCTTGATGCGTGGAATTGTTTGTGGGCTTTCTCTCACTGAAGATGGCAGGCTTGTTTATGCATTGGGATCAATTCTTTGATGCCGCTTTGAGCGTTTCAAAGTGAGCCCGCTGGACGCCAAGGCTGGGTGACTGGCTAAATTAAAATCGACATGGACGATAATCTAATGTCAAACTCTCGATGCAAGCTTGTTGTTGTGATAGACAAATTTAGAGCTCAAAAATGAGATGTTCAGCTGATCATATGCAAAAATTATAGATAAACCAAACTGCTTTGAGTGAGATAAAAAAATGGCTGAAGAACATGATTTAAGCATGATGGAAAACCTTTATTGGTGGGGTATCCCCACTCTTTTCAGGTGCCCACAAGACAAGCTTGAAACTGCTGATATTGCCCTTGTTGGGGTTCCTCATTCGACTGGCAATGGAACAACTGAGCGTGATCAACACTTAGGCCCTCGTGCCGTGAGGAATGTCTCCGCACTCCAACGTCGAACGCATGGTGATTTCAAGATTGACCCATGGAATGAAGCAAAAATTATAGATGCTGGTGATGTCCCTTTCCCGCGGGCAAATGATAATGAACATTGCATTGAACAAATAACAAAGTTCTATAAAGCTATTGATAACTCTAATACCCGCCCGGTTTCAATTGGGGGTGATCATTCGATTACTGGAGGAATCATACAAGGGCTTGCCAGTGGAGTTTTGACAAAAGGTGAAAAGATCTGTTTTTTACACCTGGATGCTCATACCGATGTTTTTACTACTGTTGACCACTTTCTCGGTGCGCAAAAATCTGCAGCCCATTGGGGCGCGTATTTGCCTGACCAAGGTATGGTTGACCCAAAAAACTCAATGCAAATTGGCCTGCGCGGACATCCGAGGACGCTTGATTGGCTGCAACCGTCCTATGACTATGGTTATAATATTGTGACTATGAAAGAGTACCGCCAACGTGGTGCTTTTGACGTTATAGAACAGGTAAAGGCAGTACTTGATGGACGGCCTGTATACATAACCTTTGATCTTGATTGTCTTGACCCTTCTGTTGCGCCCGCAGTCTCTAACATTGAGCCAGGCGTCAAAGGCTTTTCTGTTGATGAAGCGATTGAACTTATGCATGCAGTTAGAGGAATGAATATAATTGGCGGCGATGTGGTCTGTTTGATGCCAACAAAAGATAGTCCAAATCAGATAACTGCAATGGTTGCAGCCGCTGTTATGTTTGAAATGATTTCCATGATAGCTGAATTAAAAATAAAAAACGCGAAAGTTTGACGGCAATTTAATCTGAGGAATTATTCTGGAATCGTTTTTTATAATTTTAGTCCTTGCTGCGGCACTTATGCATGCATTCTGGAATCTTATTTTAAAGAAAGCCCAAGATAAGGCTGTTGCTGTAATGTCAATTTTTTTCAGCAGCCTGCCTTTGGCTCTGGTTGGACTTTGGATCGGAGGGCTTCCAAAAGTGACGGCTCTGCCAGTGATTTTGCTGAGTGCAATATTGCAAACTGGATATAGCATATCACTTTTTAAAGCATATGATCAGGGCCAATTAAGTAGCGTGTATCCAGTTGCGAGAGGCTCTGCACCAGTTTTTATTTTTATTTTAAGTTATGTCTTTTTCGACCCTGAGATTCCCTTGAAAACTCTTGTTGGGATTCTATTTATTTGTGCTGGCCTAGTCGCGTATGGGCTAGTTCAGTTATGGCAAAATAAGGAGGAAAGCCGGCAGCTTGCTTTTGCATTAATTACAGGTCTATTCATTGCTTCATACTCAATCACGGATGCTTATGGTGTGCGCTTGGTAGGAAGTGCCTTGTCCTTTTTTGGTGCAATGGCTCTATTTAACCGTCTATTTTTGTTTATTTATCTGATTGTGTTGGAAAGAAATTTCTTGCCACGCCTTGTCCGTGGTTACAAACACAGCTTTATTCTTGGCGGCCTGATCTCTTTTGTCTGCTATTTGATTATTCTCCGAGCTTACCAGCATTTGCCGGTAGCGTTAGTTTCTTCCTTGCGTGAGACTTCTATTCTTTTTGCGATTTTACTGGGTGTTTTGTTTTTAAGAGAAAAGATGACCATTGATAAGTGTGCTTTGGCCTTTGTTTTAGCTCTCGGTATTGTTTTTCTATATCCAGCATAAAACATAAAAAAACTGGTGCGCAATTTCTTTGCCCACCAGTCTATGTTAACCGATTCTATTTTTTTGGCTCTGTTTTTCCATCATAACGTTTTTTCCATTCTTTAACGATACGACCCTTGTTAGCAGCTGCCCAAGCAAATTTGTTGTCAATTAACTTGGCATTAACCTCTTTAAAGAAATTTGGAAGTTTCGGATCTGGTGTAATTTTGGATGTATCGGCGATAATTGATTGACGCTCACCAAAAAGTTCCATTCCTCGACCCAATGTCCAATCAATAAGGCGCTTCGAGTCTTCAAGGTTTTTTGTTCCCTTCATGATTGCTACAACCTGCATCTCCCAACCAATGCCTTCCTCAGGAATAATCATTTCCATTGGTGCGCCGGCTTTGATGATTTTGATGGCGCGACCTGGCCAAGAGATACCAATAGGAAATTCACCGGAACCAGATTGCTTACAAGGCTTTGAGCCTGAGTGAGTATAAACACCAACATTTTTATGAAGGGCATCCATATATTTCCAAGCATCGTCTTCACCCATGACCTGAATCCAACTTGAAACATCTAGAAACCCTGTTCCAGATGAGTTTGGATTTGGCATTGAAATCAGCCCTTTATACACTGGATTCGTTAAGTCTGCCCAGCTTTTTGGCTTTGGCAAGCCAAGTTTTTTTGCTTCAATTGTGTTCCAGCAAATGCAACCAGCCCAACCATAGTTGCCAACCCAATTCACTTCACCTTCCTTATCAACATAGCGCTGATCAATTTTATCCATTCCTTTTGGGGTGTATGGGTGGAACATACCCTGAGTTTCCATATTTAGAGCCACAGTCGCAGCCATTTCAAAAAGTACATCGGCTTGCGGGTTATCTTTTTCTGCCATCATTTTTGCAGCCATTGTGCCAGTAGATTCACGAACTACTTTTACCTTGATATCAGGATTGTCCTTTTGGAAATTGTCCATGTAATACTTTAGGTTGTCAGCATCAGTGCTCGAGTAAACTAAGAGTTCCCCTGCGCTTGCTGCGCCAGCCAGCATTACTGATGCGAGAACGCCCATTGCTAATTTTTTATAACTAAACTTCATTTCGATATCTCCTCAGCCTGTGGTGATTTTTTTGGTAGTTTTGATATGTTGATACAATAACTCTACGAAAACATGAAATCGTGCATTTAAGATACCTCTAATTTTATCTAACTGTAATGCATTTTCAGCAGCACTGAACAGCAGCTTTTTTTCCACTACTTTGTGCAGTCGTTTGAGTCCTGCATTTTGACGATTCCTAATTGCCGCTTCTGGGATTGGGTGTTACGGTTTTGAGCCTTTGTGGTTGTGGGGTTAAAGAAGAATAATGGAAAAAGCGGTTTCTTACTTATCTATAAAAAATTTAAGCAAATCCTTCGGTAAATTTTTAGCACTTGATGATGTCTCTATAGATATAAGCGCTGGTGAATTTGTCTGTTTCCTTGGCCCATCAGGCTGTGGCAAAACTACATTGCTGCGGTGCATTGCTGGTCTAGAAGTGCAGTCCTTTGGGACAATTATTCAGAATTCAGAAATAATCTCGGGCTTACCAACTTCTCAACGTGATTTTGGTATTGTTTTTCAGTCTTACGCTCTTTTTCCAAACCTCTCATGTTTTCAAAATATTTCCTATGGCCTGGAAAATCTTGGCTGGGACAAGAAAGACATAACAAAACGCGTTGAAGAATTGCTATTGCTAGTTGGCTTGTCAGATCATAGTGCAAAATACCCAAGCCAGTTATCGGGTGGTGAACAACAAAGAATTGCCCTTGCGCGTGCTATTGCTGCCTCGCCAAACCTTTTGTTGCTGGATGAACCGCTCTCGGCTTTAGATGCTAAGGTTCGGGTTCACTTACGACAGGAATTAAAAAGTTTTCATCGGCGACTTGGCTTGACAACAATTATGGTTACTCATGATCAAGAGGAAGCTTTGTCTATTGCTGATCGTATATTTGTAATGGACAGAGGAAAAATTATGCAGTTTGGCACGCCGGAAGATATCTATGCCAACTCAAGCAACCCATTTGTTGCTAACTTTATTGGAATGACTAATTTCATTGAGGGGAAAGTTCTAAACAAAAAAGTCATAAAAATAGATGACAAGCAAATAGATTTTATTGGCCATGGTTTTGCAAAAGGCACGAAAGTTCTGGTTGCTGCTCGTCCTGAATGCATTCAGCTTTCTGAGAAAAATACTAAAAATATATTTGGTGGAAAAGTTGCTGATGTTGAATTTCTAGGGTCGTTTCTTAGGATCTATCTAGAGACCTCAATCATGCCAAATCAACGTTTAATAGTTGATAAACCGATGGTTGGTGATTTTGATAAATCCATTTCTGTCGGAGATGTTGTAGGTTTTACGATGTTACCAACTCATTTGAACGTCTATGAGTGCGATAAGTGAAAATGTTGGGTCTCAAGTCTAAACCGCTAGCAGCCGATAAATCAGATAAAATTGGCAGAGTTCTTGTTTTTATTTATTTGGCTCTATTCTTTTGCTTTCTGGTTTTACCGCTCTTTGCTTTGATGTCCAAAAGCATGCAAAATGCAGAGGGTGTTTTTGTTGGCCTTGAAAATTTTAAGGTCTATTTGAAAGATCCAGCCTTATTCAAATCCTTTTTCCACAGTCTTTTTGTTGCTTTTGTTTCTACGGTGATAGTCGTCTGTCTGGGATTTTTGTATGCATTTGCGTTGCAATGCACGTGTATCCCACTCAAGGGTTTCTTTAGAGTTGTTTCCTTAATCCCGTTGCTTAGCCCATCTATACTTGCTGCAATTGCGCTTGTTTATTGGTTTGGCAACCAAGGCGTATTTAAGGAGTTGCTCTTGGGGAGCTCAATCTATGGTCCAATAGGTATTATCATGGCCTCGGTTTATTGGACTTTTCCTCATGCACTTATGATCTTGTCAACCTCCTTATCGTTATCAGATGCGCGCCTTTATGAAGCCTCTGATGCACTCAAGGCGTCAAAGTTACGGACATTTTTTACTGTTACTATACCGGGAGCTAAATACGGCATTATAAGCACTACCTTTGTTGTTTTTATTCTTGTGTTTACTGACTTTGGTGTTCCCAAGGTTATTGGAGGCAATTACAATGTACTTGCCACAGATATTTATCGAGAAGTGGTTGGAATGCAAAATTTTCAAATGGGGGCAGTTATATCGATAGTGTTATTAGTCCCTGCCTTATTGGCGTTTGCTCTTGATCAATTTTCTCGGAAAAGGCAAGCGTCCCAACTAACCTCTAGAGCAGTTGTTTATGTGCCAAAGCCCCATAAACTGCGTGACAATCTTCTTCTATGTTATTGTTTGCTTATCACTGCATTAGTTTTTTTAATGCTGGGAATGGCTCAGTTTGGGGCTTTGGTAAAGTTTTGGCCATATAATTTATCGTTAACCCTGAACCATTATAATTTTGAAGTAGCGGGCCTTGGCTGGGATTCGTTCTACAATTCTGTTCGCATGTCACTCTATGCGGCATTTTTTGGAACAATTATAATTTTTATTGGTAGTTACCTGATAGAAAAAATGCGCTCAGACAAAACACTGAGGGATGTCCTTCAGATGATTGCGCTTATGCCAATGGCGATCCCTGGAATAGTGCTTGGGCTTGCATATATTTTCTTTTTTAACATGAAAGATAACCCTCTAAATTTTATTTATGCCACGATGATAATCTTGGTTATAAATACAATTGTTCATTTTTATACTGTGTCCCATTTATCTGCTATTACAGCGATAAAGAAATTAGATTCTGAGTTTGAGTCAGTTTCACTGTCACTCAAAGTTCCTATCTACAAAATGTTTTTCCGAGTGACTCTCCCAGTGTGCCTACCAACAGTATTCGATATTTTTATCTACCTTTTTTGTAATGCGATGACGACTGTTTCGGGTGTTATCTTCCTTTACTCGTATGACACAACATTGGCATCAGTTTCGTCTATACATCTTGATGAGCAGGGTGATGTGGCTGGAGCTGCAGCGATGGCAATGTTGATTGTTTATATCTCATTTCTTGTGCGCGGCATTCATACAGTCGTATCGACTTTTCTGATGAAGAGAACACAGGCATGGAGAAATATCTAGAGTTGGAAAAAAAGAAACAAACTGTCTCAAGGATTGAGATACCAGGCCACAAAGCCAGTCTTTTGCTAACAGCTTTTCCGGGTAGAACCTCAGCCAATACATTTTCGGTAAAAAAGATGTTGTCGGTTTTTGGCCTATTAGAAAAAGAAAGGTGTTCACATTTTCTTTCTTTAGTTGAGGATGCGGAGTTTAGTTATTATTGCGGAAAAGCTGTACTCGAGGCTGAGGCAAAGAAAAGGTTGATTAATTGGGTGCATCTTCCAATAGCCGATATGGACATACCAAAAAATGATACGTTAGATCGATTAAACAAGATTCGGCCAAAACTTTTTGAGGCAATCAAAACAGATCGTTCGATTGCAATTCACTGTATGGGTGGTCTAGGTAGATCGGGGACTGTTGCTGCAATAATTTTAGCTGATCTTGGCATGCCTATACGATCGACTTTAGAAGTTGTTCGACGCTTTCGGCCTGGAGCAATTGAAACAAGGGGACAAGAAAATTTTGTGTTAAATTCATCACTTGATTGAAAGAGTTTGCATTTTTTGAGGCACATGCAAACTCTAGTCTTGTTTCAATAATAATAGAGCCGTTTGTCCAGCTCAGGTTCCGACAAACTCTTCTGCGGAATATCCTTGAAGATAGAGTAGGCCAAGCAGGTTAGTGTAATTTAGCTGTAGTGGTATTGTATCAAGCAGAAGCCTTTGACCCTGAAAAGCTACCCCCATCCCAGAATGGCTAAGTAACTCGAGGTCATTAGCGCCATCACCAACTGCAGCAGTTGAAGAAACATCTATGCCCATGTGTGTGCAATACTTTATTAAATATTCTGCTTTTGCTTTGCGATCAAGAATGGGTCTTGATATCTCTCCTGTGATCACGTTCTCATTTATCACCATGTGATTGCCATGGTAGCCGTGAAAACCGCAAAGGTTTGCAACCCGACTTAGCGTAAAGTCAAACCCACCTGAAACAAGATAGCAGTTTGAGTCGCTCGCGCGCATGGTTTGCACAAGGCTAACCGCACCGTCAGTCAAAATAATTTGATTTAGCAATGCCTCAAGAAGCTTAGAGGGCTTGCCAGCCAGCAATTTTACGCGATCAATAAGAGCCTCTGAAAAATCTATTTCCCCGGCAATAGAACGCTTTGTGATAGCCTCTACGGCACATCCAATCCCGGCCATTTGCGCTAATTCGTCGAGAGACTCGGAAGTAATAATTGTACTATCCATATCAGCGATTAGGAGTTTTTTTCGGCGCTCCTTCAATTCGACGATATTTACATCGATATCTTCCACTGATGCTTTTTTTCTTAAAGCCAGAAAAGACCCTGTTTTAAGAGCTTCGGTCACTTTAAAACTTTTATGAGGTTTACATATAATCTCGGCTGCTAGTCCATGATGAAGCCACTGTGCGTTACTTTGTGGACAAAATGGTTGGATTTCGGGCCAAAATCTTTTTAGCCAAGAGTTAGCTGTTTCTAAATTTTCTTTTTTGCTTCGTAGCGTGCTTTTGCAAGACACATGCTTTTCTGAGGTAGAAAAAACTATAGCGTGACTCATGCTCACCGCCCCTTCCAAATTGAATCCCGCTTTTCGGCAAAGGCACGCGCGCCTTCTAACTGATCTTCAGAATTGTACAACTTTTCCATGGTCGCGCCAATTCCGCATCAATCGCTCGTCTTATTGAGTCTCAATCGGTTGGCAGGTCTCACATACAAATGTTCGACGGCCGCTAATCTCAAAGCGCCTTATTTCACCTTTACAGTTTGGGCAGTTTGTTTTTCCAAAAATATTATATTTTTCGCCATGCTCCCTTTTTGCTGACTGCCCGTCAAACACCGTAACGATTGCATTTCGCTCAACACCGATGGCGAGCAGGGTTCTGGCATCGTTCCAAATCTGGTCGAAGTTTTGCCGGCCAATTGCCTTGCCGGGCGTTTCTGGGTGGATTGCCTGGCGCCATAGGATTTCTGAGCGATAGATGTTACCTATTCCTGCCATTACAGACTGATCCATGATCAGGCGACCAATTGGTGCCCGGCTTCGTGCTATTTTATTATAAGCAAGGTCGGGATTAGCATCAGTGCGCAAAACATCGGGTCCTATTCGCCCAACTAGGGCCATTACCTCTTTTTGATCTAAGATTTCGCAAATGGTCGGGCCGTTTATGTCGATTAGGTGTGTTTTGCCTATTAAGCGGACACGTACAGAGCCCTTTGGTTCTGCTAATGGTAATTTTTGTTTTCGAATTCGGCCGAATAGCCCCAAATGTATGTGTAGTGTATATTCGTTGTTAAACTTATAGAGAAGATGTTTGCCAAATGCCTCAACTGCCGAACAAGTTTGTTCATTAAGAAGTGAGGCGCCCTCTGAAAAACGACCCTGCGGTGAAGAAACAATCAGTTTCTGGCGAGCAAGTATTCGGCGATGATCTCTGGCGGCTCTGTGGATTGTATGGCCTTCAGGCAATTTAAGTTCCTTACTTTCATATTTCAGTCAATCTGCGCACATTATTTAAAGCAGGTGCTACATGACAGTGTGGATATTGATAGCATGAAAGCAGATACTCCAATCCTCCGCAATGATGGGTCTTAAAACTTTGTCGTTCTGTTTGGCTGCTTTATGAGCCTTGGTTTAGGCCAAAATTGACGCTCTTGCTTTGACCTATTTGGTGAATATCGTTTGGTCTGGCGATAAACCTCGAAAGCAATTCATTATGTCTGTTTGGCCTGGTCGCTTGGCTTGATCATTTACGCTGTGCATGGTTCATTATAAACAGGCTCTGTCAGCCGTTTAGCTAAATAAAGTATTTTTCAATCAAACAGGATTGAGTTTTTATGCAAGATGTATTTATAGCCGGATATTCAGATAAATTGTCAGCAAGACCCGGTGAGACTATAACATTTTCCGTGTCCAGCCGCGCGCGCGAAGCGTTTAGGGCAACATTGTTTCGTTCGATTTGTGGGATCCCCGGGTACCGAGCTCGA
>JGI24921J38492_100799_pt1 | contig 24683 bp, 22 predicted proteins | sample LinPFosmplate9_FD_38492 | JGI IMG/M metagenome (IMG submission 38492)
CAAGGTCGTGCTCTACCAGCTGAGCTACTTTCGCGTTCGGGACGGCAAATATACAGAAGGAATCATTACTTACAATAATGCCTGCTATTTTTTCGAAACTTTTTCTTTGAGGGTGTGCAATAGCATTAAAGCCTCTATAGGCTTGAGTTCATCAAGGTTCAACCCAACGAGTTCATCTGCAACCTCTTCAAGCTCTGGACGGTCGAGTGAAAAGAAATTTAATTGCCCACTTTCAGCCACACCATCGTGCTGACTTTCGGAAGAGCGATGAGCTTCGAGACCGCCTAAAACTTGTGAAGCTCGGTGCACTACATAACCGGGAATACCGGCAAGTTTAGCAACATGAAGACCGAAAGAGTGTGCGGTACCGCCCGGTTTTAACTGACGCGTGAAGACTATCGTATCGTCGTGCTCCTCGGCAGCGACGTGGTAGTTGCGAACCTTAGTGAAATCATGTGCCATTTCATTGAGTTCGTGGTAATGTGTGGCAAAAAGCACCAAAGGTTGTGCAGGGTGTTGGTGCAAGTACTCTGCAATCCCCCAAGCAATACTGACGCCATCAAAGGTTGAAGTTCCTCGACCAATTTCATCTAAAATCACCAAGCTTCTAGGACTAATATTATTCAAAATGGTGGCAGTTTCATTCATCTCCACCATGAAGGTACTCTCCCCTTTGCTGAGGTTGTCGGAAGCTCCTACACGAACAAATAATCGGTCCATGATGGGCATACGAGCAGATTTTGCAGGAACGTAGGCACCTATTTGCGCGAGAATTTGAATCAGTGCGGTCTGACGCAAGAGCGCACTCTTACCGCTCATGTTGGGCCCCGTAATCATGGCAATGGCTGCAGATTCCGCATCCATCTCAAGTGAATTGGCAATATACGGTTGGCCATCTGGCAAGACCTTCTCAATCACAGGGTGACGTCCTTTGAGTATTTCCAATTCCTGAGTTTCTGTGAAGGTTGGACGAACGTAGTCGTTCTTCAAGGCCACCTCAGAGAAACAGAGTAATACGTCCAATGTAGCCACCCAACGCGCACTGTGCAATAGAGCAGAAACTTCAGCAGCTACTCGGGCTACTAAATCCTCAAACAATCGTGTTTCAATGGCTTTGATTTTTTCTGCCGCACCCAATACTTCCACTTCGAACTTCTTCAATTCGTCTGTGATGTAGCGCTCAGCATTTACCAAAGTTTGCTTGCGGTGCCACTCTTCCGGTACCTTGTCCTTGTGAGAATTTCGCACTTCAAGGTAGTAGCCGAAAACGTTATTAAAAGCCAATTTTAAAGAAGGGATGTCCGCAGCTTCTGCTTCTCGAGCGCGAATAGTCTCAAGCGTGCTCGTTGCATCATTTAACAACCCGCGTAATCGGGTCAATTCCGCATCGTAGCTGCTTCGAATACTTTCGCCTTTACCGATGACTACCACAGGATCTTCGACCAATGCCTCGCGCAGTAAATTGCGCAGTTCCGGCACTAATGCTGGAGCCTGTTCCGGGACCTCCAGTACATTTGACTGCACCAGTGTCCAAACCTCAGCGACAGTATCTAGTGCTTGGCGTAATCGGGCCAATTCTTTCGGCGAAATACGGCCTGTTGAAACGCGACTGCACAAACGCTCCATATCCGGAAGACCATTGAGAACCGTTCGCAATTGCTCCCGAACTTCGGGCATTTCCAGCAATTGACTGACGGCTTCTTGGCGAGCTGTTATTTGATCTATAATTAAGAGCGGAAGACTCATCCATGTCCGCAATAAACGTCCACCCATAGGGGTGCCGGTCTGATCAATAATATTCAATGTGCTTACACCTCCCGGACTGCTTGGATAAAAGAGTTCGAGGTTCTGTACCGTAAAGCCGTCCAACCACATAAAATCCTCTAAAGACACACGCGACAGGTTGGTAATATGGTTCAGGTTGGCCATTTCAGAACGCTTGAGGTGGTGCAAAATGGCTCCCGCAGCTACGGCTCCCGCATCTCCTTGGGCTAAACCATATCCCGCAAGGCCTTGAGTTTTAAAATGTGTCGTGAGTTGTTCGCTTGTATAATTTGCTTCCCAAGCCCAAGCATCTACACCAAACAAGTAAAAATCCCGGTCCAATCGCAGCCGTAGTTCCCTTGGCATATCCTTCGGGTGTATCACTTCTTTAGGCATGTAGGTGGTCAGCGCATTCAAAATGGCCTGTTCCGTTCCCTGCGCATACTGAAATACCCCAGTAGAAATATCTACGATGGACAGTCCCCATTGGCCTTTTGTTGGCGGATACAGTGCTGCAAGGTAATTGTGCTCTTTACCGCTGAGCAAGTCGTTGTTCAGGTTGATTCCAGGCGTTATCATGTCTGTAACACCCCTTTTCACGAGCCCCTTGACCGTTTTGGGATCTTCGAGCTGGTCGACAATGGCCACGCGGTGACCGCCTTTGACTAATTTTGGCAAATACGTCTGCAAGGCATGGTGTGGAAACCCTGCCAAGGCTATTTCAGAAGCGGAACCGTTCGAGCGTTTTGTAAGAATTATGTCCAACGTTTTTGATGCCTTTTCAGCATCGCTACCAAAAGTCTCATAGAAGTCACCCACGCGAAATAGCAACATCGCTTCCGGATGTTTCGCTTTTATTTCATCGTATTGACGCATCATTGGCGTCTGCTTCTTTGCCGGTTTTTTGGCCATTTACCCTTACTTTGTGTTCTCGTTCCAACGCCACTGTCGGAACTTCAAATGTAAGGGCTTCCGAGCGATGAGAAAACTTAGAAACAGTGAATTGGGCCGATTATCTCCCGAAGACTACAAAAAAGCAGAAAAAACACCGCTTGTCATTGTCAGCGATAACATTCGCTCCATGCACAACATCGGGAGTCTTTTTCGCACCGCTGACTGCTTTCGAGTGGCCCACATTCACCTCTGCGGACTTAGCCCTATTCCTGGTCACCCAGAGATAGAAAAAACCGCACTCGGCGCGACAGCGAGTGTACCCTGGTCGCAACACGAAAACACACTAAGTTGCCTAAAGCAATTAAAGTCAGAAGGGTACCGTATCGCAGCGCTTGAGCAAGCTGAAAATAGTATGGACTTGAGAGACTACACACCGGAAGTACCCACCGCATTAGTCTTAGGTCACGAAGTTATTGGCGTTGCACAGGATGTTGTGAATGCCTGCGACGATGTGGTTGAAATCATCCAGTTCGGCACCAAACACAGCCTAAACGTAAGCGTTAGTGCAGGATTAGCAATCTTTGATTTGCATCGGAAGTTAACTAGCTAAGTTTTGTGGGAACCGCTGTATCTGGACAAATCTCAAGCAGTGCCGATACCGAATGGCCTAGAACTGGGTGAATCCATTCTGGATCGACTTCTTGAAGTGGCAGAAGCGTAAATCTGCGTAAATGCATGCGCGGATGGGGCAGTTCTAAAAGTGCTGTTTGCTGGATCATCGCGTCGATGGAAAGAATATCAATATCAATTAATCGGTCTGCATAGCCTTCAGCCAGACGTTCGCGGCCCAACTCCTTCTCTACCGTCAACAACCCCTGCATCAACAACTCCGGTTCAATCGCAGTATGTAGTAGCAGCACTTGGTTAAGGTAGGAAGCGGCACTTTCATAGCCCCAAGCGGGACTCTCATAGTGTGCGCTGGTGCCATGAATTATTCCAAATCGGCCAATAGATTCGATGGCTTTAGTAAGGTTTTCACGCTTATCACCTAAATTCGTTCCTAATAAGATTAATACCTCCTTCATGAAATCATTTTTCAGCACAGTACTCGCCGTCGTTACGGCACTCATCGCCTCCGTTTTGTTCTTGTTTGGCTTGCTCGTAGTGGCCAGCGTGACTAGCGAAAGTCCGGTGCCAAAGGTAGCAGACAACACGCTATTGCGCATTAAACTTTCTGGAAGCTTGGAGGAGCGTGCAATAGAAGATCCGCTGAATGGTATAAATGCCGCCTTGCTTGGAATGGATGCGCCAGAAGCATTGGGACTCAATCAACTTCGTGAAGGCCTAGCTTATGCCGCTAAAGATGATCGCATACAGGGCATCCTGCTCGACCAGGGCGCTTTTGCAGCGGGCTATGGATTATTGGAAGAATTGACCGATCATTTGAACGCATTCAAAGCCACCAACGGAAAACCCATTTATACGTACGGCGAATACTATACGCAAAAAGGAGCTGCACTCAGTGCATTGGCCGACTCTACTATCCTCCACCCTGGTGGCATTTTCGAGTTGCGCGGCATAGGAACTTCGAGCACCTATTATAAAACGTTCTTCGACAAATTTGGTATTGAACCATTGGTCGTGCGGGGTACCGGTAATAAATTTAAAAGCGCAGTTGAGCCATTCATTGCTAGCGAAATGAGTGATGAGAATCGTCTTCAACTGACCCACCTTATCATGCAGTTTTGGGACTTCATCGGTATTCATTTTGAAGCAAAAGGTATAGATCGTATCGTGCTAGATGCTGCTGCAGAAGATTTCATAGGGATGGATGCCGACGCAACGCTGGAAGCTGGTTTAGTAGATGCACTAGGCTATCGAGAAGATGTCATGGCACACTTTAAGGAAAAACACGAAGTACTGGATTGGTCCGATTACGCAGCGCAACTTCCCATTACCCCGGCGAAAGACCGCATCGCCATTGTTTACGCGAACGGTTCAATAGGAAACGGTTCCGGTGACGAAACCACTATCGGTACAGAAAATATCGTCAAGGCACTCCGTAAAGCAGAGAAAAATGATAAAGTGAAAGCCATCGTACTGCGCGTAAACAGCCCAGGAGGTAGCGCTTTAACCTCAGATATTATACACCACACTATCGAAAGTATTGAAAAACCGGTGATTGTGAGCCAAGGAAACTATGCTGCCTCTGGAGGCTATTACATCAGCTGTAATGCCGATGCTATATTCACAAACAGCACCACCATTACCGGTAGTATTGGCATATTCATGAGTCTATTCACCGCAGAAGAATTAATGACTCAAACCTTAGGTTTAGCAGTGGAAGAAGTGCAAACGCACCCTATGGCGAACTTCCCCAATCTGGCAAAACACCCAGATTCCGCTCAATACGCTATACTCCAACGCATGATCGACCGGGGCTATGGTGATTTTACCAGTAAAGTGGCCCGCGGCCGCGGCATGGAACTAGACTACCTTCTCCCATTATGTGGGGGTCGCGTGTGGACGGGTAAAGATGCAGTAGACAATGCCCTTGCAGATTATGAAGGTGGAATGAACGAAGCACTAGAATACGCTGCAAAACAGGCGGGAATAGAATCGTATCAAACGTACGAATTGCCCGCGGTGGAACTGGGTATTGAAAAATATCTAAAGTCCTTCAGTGTGGCACAAACAACGGCGAAAACGCCTCACTTCTTGCAAAACGAAGCCCTAGAAGAACTGTGGTTTCTTGCCAAAAACCCAGGTATGCAGGCACGACTCAACCCCATTTTCATGAACTTATGATTGCCGACAAAAAAGCCACCGCGGAACGATTGTATTACGTCCTTGGCGCCCTCTTCATCGCGGCACTTATTACATGCAATCTGATCGCAAACAAATTCATCAGTATCGATCTTGGGTTTAAGGTATTTACCATCAGTGCTGGGGTTTTACCCTATCCAATGACCTTTTTAATTACCGATATTTTAAGCGAATTGTATGGACAGAAAAGAACTACACAAGTGGTATTGTCTGGACTTATCGCTAGTATTTTCGTATTGTTTGTCTTGTGGCTGGGTGCCCAATTCCCGGCAATAGCTACTTCACCTATTTCTGATGAAACCTACAACAACGTCTTTCAAAATGCTTGGCGAGTCATTGCCGCCTCAATGTTCGCCTATCTCGCTGCCCAGTTGATTGACGTTCGGCTGTTTCATTTCTGGAAAAAAATCACAGGTGGTAAGATGCTTTGGGTGCGTAATAATTTTTCCACTCTCGCGAGCCAATTGGTGGATACTACTCTGGTCGTTTTTGTATTGTTCGTTGGCACACTGCCCTTCGGCACAATGGCAGATTACATCTGGGACGGATGGCTCTTTAAAGCCACTGCAGCAGCATTTGATACGGTATTGATTTATGCCTTTATGTGGTGGGCACGCCGCTATTTTAAACTGGGCTTGGGAGAAGAAATAGAGCTGTAGTTAGCGAATTTCTAAATCGACTTGGTGCCCGTGATGCGCGCGAACGTTGAATACCCCATTTTCAAGCATTAAATACTGTCCACGAATACCTAATAGTTTCCCTGAAAAGGAATCGCCTTTTTCTTTAAAACTCAAACTCTTGACTTTCAGCAGTTGTTCGGCTATTGGATACTGCATGGACCAAATTTCCGGGGATGCTGCGGCATATTGTTTTAACTCTTTTGGTAGCACTTCTAATGCATGATGCCAGGCATCTTCTAGGGATTCGTCGCAGGGATCATTGCGCAGCATGGCTTGCCACGAAGTCTTATCTGTAAAATAGTCTTTCAAGGCAACTTCTGCCTCACCGGCTAAATACCTGTTTGGAGTCTCCAGTAAGACTACAGCTTCAGCCGCACCCTGATCCATCCAACGGTACGGACGTTGTGTGCCTCTTGTGACGCCCACCTTGATACGGCTGGTTTTCGCGAGATACACAAAATGCGGCTGCAACTGCATTCGCTGTTCAAACTCCAGATCGCGTTCTGCAATACCTAGATGGGCCTTACTCAATTCAGGTTTCATAATGGTTGGCGACGCCTCAGGCTTTGTAAAGAAACACTCGCGGCAGAAATTTTGGCGGTATACCTCAGGTACTAATTGGCCACAAAAACAGATGTGCTCGCCTAAGAATGTAGCCGAAAATTCACGACCAATCAATGCATTCATCAGCAGTAAATCGCCGCCTACTTTAAGGGTGTAACGAACGGTAGAGCCGTATTGAGTAGACATTTTATGAAGCGCGCCGTGGTACTGCATTTTTAGTTTAATTTTAATTCTTGTGAAGGTACACAGCGCAACTGAAACACAAGCCTTGCTATGATTTATACTTGGGTTAATAAAGTCATTCGTCAAAACATGCGCAAGCGCGTGGAGGAAATCTTTGCCTTTAACGAGGCGCCTATTGAAACACAAGCTGAATTATTACGCGGTCTGGTCACTAAAGCGCAAAATACGACCTACGGACAGCTACATCATTTTGAGCACATTAGCGACCGTGCTGTATTTTCAAAATTGGTTCCGCTATCAAACTACGATTTACTTAAGCCTTACATCGAACAGATGCGCGAAGGACAAACGGATGTATTGTGGCCTGGTAAAATTGAGTGGTTTGCGAAAAGCTCCGGAACGACTTCTGGCGTGTCAAAGTACTTACCCGTTTCGAAGGAGAGTATTGAGGAATGTCACTTTTCGGGTGGGCGATTCGAACTCGCACTCTACTGCAATACGGTCACTGAGACGAAAATTTTCGAAGGCTTGGGCCTACGCTTAGGCGGATCCACACAAATTCAGCAAGAGGGCAACGGACAAAGCGGAGACCTCAGCGCCATTTTAATTCAGAACATCCCGCTCTGGGCAGAATTACGCAGTGCCCCGAGTCATGAAACTGCACTTTTAAGTGATTGGGAAGAGAAATTGGAGGCGATAGTCGACGAGGCTATCACACAAAACATCACATCACTTTGGGGCGTCAGCAGCTGGTTTTTAGTGCTCTTCAAAAAAGTACTAGAACGAACGGGAAAATCACATTTATTGGAAGTATGGCCCAATCTTGAACTCTTCGCACACGGTGGCGTCAACTTCGCTCCCTACGAACAGCAATTCCGAGAAATGATGCCGGGAAGTCAGGTAACCTTTATGGAAAACTACAATGCTTCAGAAGGATTCTTTGCAGTGCAGGACGATCCATCTATAGATGGTCTGTTGCTCTTGCTGGATAATGGCATTTATTACGAATTCATTCCGCTCGATTCATTTAACGGAACAGAGAGTAAAACCACTCTGTTAGAGGACGTGGAACTGGACACCGATTATGCCATTGTCATCACCACCAATGGTGGACTCTGGCGTTACATCCTAGGAGACACCGTGAAATTCGTCTCTAAAAAGCCGTTCCGTATTAAGGTAAGTGGTCGCACCGCTCACTTCATTAATGCTTTTGGTGAAGAGGTGATTGTTACAGATGCTGAATATGCACTACAAACGACTTGTGAAGCCATGGAATGTCGGGTAATTGATTTCCATGCTGCGCCCTGTTACATGAACGACAAAACCACCGGTGCACACCAATGGATCATTGAATTTGAACAACCGCCGGCAGATTTAGAGGCGTTCAAAGTAGAATTGGACCGAAATCTTCAGGGTCAAAATTCAGATTACCAGGCCAAGCGGAAATACGATCTTGTCTTAGAGCCGCCGCGTATTATCGCAGCAGAACCTGGACTTTTTCACCAATGGTTGAAAGGAAAAGGGAAGTTGGGCGGACAAAACAAAGTTCCCCGCCTCAGTAACGATCGTGCACTTATAGAGCAGTTTCTAACGTTGAATGCTTCGCTTCAAACTCAGCCATAACTGCCGTCCAAAGCTCAATTCTTGCCTGTAAAGCTGCTTTTGAAGAAAGCGCTGCTTGTTCCCATTTTGCAGTAGAATCAATACAAAGCAACTCTACCATCTGCTCAGCAAGGTGACCGTGCAAATCACCATCAATCTCTATATGACGTTCTAAATAATACGCAAACAAGCCTAGTTCATTCGGGAAGGTAACCTTCAAATACCGTACAATTTCAATAAACATATCTGGTATGAGGTCTTCTCTTCCAAATGTAAAAACTGCTGCAATCTCAGAAGCGTCACCACGAGCAACCACGTCTAAAGTCTGGCGAACAAAGGCCTTTGCGCTTGCAGGTGCACCACTAGCTTCTAAAGCCTCCAGCGGTTGCACACCGCGCTCCACGTCTTTTATGAAATTTGAAATAGGCCCAATATCGGCACCTGCCTCTGTCATTGCACGCAGGTACAATTCAAAGTGGCTGGTCGCATTGCCTTCCTGGTCCACATCACTTTCCTCACCATGAACAATCTCATTAATAAGCCTCCGTACGGCAGGGTCACCCTTTGGAATCCAATAAGTGTCTACACAGGTTAATTCACGCTGTAGTGATTTGAGGAGCACCATGAAATCCCAAACGGCCCATACATGTGCCTCCATAAAATGACGTGCACGCGGTACTGTATTGACCCATTGGAAGGCCGGGTGAGCGACTAATTCTTGTCTAGATGCTTCAATCTGCTCTTTTACCAATTCAATTTTCATATTTCAGTGGAATGCTTGAGGTACTTTTATTACTTTGCAACTACAAATTTAATGAGCATGCACATAGCAATCGCAGGAAATATCGGTTCAGGTAAAACAACTTTAACGGAGTTGTTAGCGAAACACTATAATTACCAGCCACATTACGAAGATGTAGACGACAATCCTTACCTAGACGACTTCTATGAAGAAATGCAGCGTTGGAGTTTCAATCTGCAAATCTATTTCTTACGCTCACGCTTTGCACAAGTAACGGCTGTACACGAAGAAGGTTTAAACGTTATTCAAGATCGTACCATTTATGAAGATGCCCACATCTTTGCGCCCAACTTACACGCTATGGGACTGATGACAGCTCGCGACTTCGAAAGCTACAAAGGCCTCTTTGAACTGATGGAAAAACACCTTCAACCGCCAGATTTACTCATATACCTACGTGCCTCTGTCCCGACATTGGTAGATCACATACAAAAACGCGGGAGAGATTACGAGAACAGCATCCGTATCGATTATTTGAGACGATTAAACGAGCGTTACGAGGCTTGGGTCAACACTTACGATAAAGGGAAAATTCTCATCGTCAATGTAGATAAGAATAATTTTCCTGAGAATCCTGAAGACCTAGGAGAAATCATCCAGCAGATCGACTCAGAGCTCAACGGCTTGTTCTAGAGCTTCTATCATTTTTTCACAGGCACCCGACTGCTCCAAAACCCAGTTGCGCGCCTGCGTTTCTTTTTGCACAAATTCACCTTGATAGGCTCTTTCGAGATAGGAAGTCCAATCGGTATGATGTGTACCCGGAACCAAAAATCCTTGAGCAACTAAAGATTCATTTTCGGGTATTTTTTGCCAATGCGGACCGCACGCCACAATCTTCCCTTGCACAGTTGCCTCCAAAACGTTGTGCGTTGCTTTACCAAATCCCCCGCCTACGATAACGGCATCTGCCACCCGGTACAAGCTGCGTAAAACGCCAAATTCAGGAATGAGTAGAATGTTTGTTGAGTGCGGTTCGTCCGTTGCTGAACTACTCACTTTGTCTTTGAAGGCATCGGACAACTTTGACGCCTGCTTTAAATCGTGAGGAACTAACCAAACGGAATAGCCGCTGTGATTCGACTGGGCTAAAACAATTGCATCCATTTCATGCGCGCTACCGACTACTAGAATGGGTTTTTCTTGTGCGGCTCTCCAGCGCTCAAATTTTTCAGGTAGCTCAATATCCATTAAAGTTGCTGCATAATCGTACTTAGGATTACCTAAAACTTCCGAATCAATACCTGCAGCACTCATCGTTGCTGCATCCCTGGCGTCGACCATACCCCAAATACTTACGGCAGAGCTAAATGTGCTGCGAACAAAAGGAAGCGTAGGAGTTAAATACCATGGTGTATTCAGAGCACTCATTCCTAGAACTACCGTTGGAACCTTGGATTTCTTTAAGCCCGCAATATGATTTGGCCATAGATCATAACGCACAAATACTGCCAATGAGGGGTTGCAATACTTTAACCATTTTGACACTTCAGAGGGCGCATCTACGGGCAAATAATGCACGCTAGCACGCTGGTAGTTTTTGCGTGGCTCATATCCCGAGGGGCTAAAAAAGGTTACTATACCGGACCAATGTGGGTTGTTGCTGAGGAACCCCTCTAAAATGGGTTTGCCCATTTCGAACTCACCCAGGGAAGCGCAATGCATCCAAACGACTTTACCTTTGAGCGGTTCCTTTTGTTTCCAAGCCTTATCTGCTCCAACGGTACCCAACCAACTTTTTGAGGATGCAAAAATTCGCGCGGTGCGAAAAATAAGTTCAGTTAAAGCAGGATAAAGTAGCATTAATCGGTTAAAAAGAAGCTTTCTTGTTTTGCATAGACGGGCAGCAACCAAGTGAAGTTGAGTCCAACACTCAAGTCTAATTTTAACGCTGAATCTTCCAATCCAGTATCTACATTAAAACCCCGAACACTTCTTGTGACTGCCGTGTTAATGGTCAAGCCTACCATGAAGTTGATACGTTCCTCGTTGTCTAAATGCAAATAGCGCAGCGAAGACTTTGACGCGATGCCACGGTGCAGACGGTCATAACCGTAAATCATAGGTGCTGCCAATTGGGGATAATTACCACGTTCGTTTCGAACGTTGATTTTTGTTTGCTGAAGTCCAAATCCTTGGAGCACCATCCAACCCGAATTGGGGTTGTAATGCGGCTTAAAGATTCGTCCAGTATTCACTGTGATTTGCGCACCACTGAGGCCGGCGTTCATGATGGCAAACTCTCCATTTACGCCAATGTAATTGCCATTTTCATCGGTCAAACCGCCAAAAATTACATCTGTGTTTTTCACTGAGGTACCGTAAAACGCATCAAAATCTAACCCGTAGAATTGGTTTTTTTTATTCTTTCGCTGATACGATACCGTCGCTACGGCAAAGGGCTCATACCGATCTGCAAGATCTGCCACTGGCAGGTAGAAGGCTGGCGACAGCCCCCACAATTGGACGGTACGCAAACTATCCCTCGTCGTCAATTGGCCCCAAGCGGGGGACGAAAAGAGGCAGATGCTGGCAAAAAGCAGAGAAAATTGAGCAACTTTTTTCATACGTGGTAATCTAACTGCAAGGTAAGGGCAATTGGTCGTTCGTAATAATGTAATTTTAGGGCACTCTTTCCGTTAGAAGAGTGAAATTAAGGAACCCAGCCATTCAATTATGAAAATTACGGTAGTAGGAACAGGATACGTAGGATTAGTCACAGGCGCATGTCTAGCGGATGTGGGGATTCAGGTAACCTGTGTAGATATTGACCAAAAGAAGATCGACGGACTTGAAAACGGCATTATGCCCATATACGAGCCGGGATTAAAAGATATTGTTTTACGTAACCACGCAAAAGGTCGTTTGCATTTTAGCACCAACCTGGGTGAAGCCATTAAAGGTTCGGGTGCGGCATTTATCGCAGTGGGAACACCCCCCGGTGAAGACGGTTCTGCGGATCTTAAGTACGTTTTAGGTGTAGCCCAGGAGATTGGCCAAACCATGACAGATTACCTGGTAGTCATTACAAAATCTACCGTCCCAGTGGGCACGGCAGAAAAAGTACGCGGTGCCGTCGGGCAAGCGCTCGAACAGCGCAGTGCATCTTTTAGCTTCGACGTTGCATCGAATCCAGAGTTTTTAAAAGAAGGTGCCGCGATTGAAGATTTCATGAAACCAGACCGCATTGTAGTGGGTATCGATAGCGACCGCGCGCGTGAGATGATGGCGCGTATATATCGCCCATTTACACTCAACGGTCATCCTGTGATTTTCATGGACATTCCCTCAGCAGAAATGACAAAGTATGCGGCAAACGCCATGTTAGCGACAAAGATTTCATTCATGAATGACATCGCTAATTTGTGCGAGCGCATGGGCGCAGATGTGAATCAGGTACGCAAGGGAATCGGTTCCGACCCGCGCATAGGAAATAAATTCATTTACCCGGGTATCGGATATGGCGGTTCCTGCTTTCCCAAGGATGTCAAGGCTCTGGCCCGCACCGGAAGAGAAAACGGACATACGATGCGTATTCTAGAAGCCGTTGAGGCGGTGAACGACGCACAGAAAAGTGTGCTTTTCAATAAAATAAACGCTTACTTCGGAGGCGAGCTTCACGGCAAAACCGTTGCCTTCTGGGGACTCTCCTTTAAACCAAATACCGACGATATGCGCGAGGCGCCATCTGTTGTGATAGCGAACCTCCTACTGGATGCCGGGGCACACGTTCGTGCGTACGACCCGGTAGCAATGGAAGAAGCAAAACACCAACTGGGCGAGCGTATTACCTATTGCGCAGACGAGATGGAAGCTGTTCGAGGTGCCGATGCCTTAGCGCTGATTACGGAGTGGGCTGAATTTAGAGTGCCCGATTGGAGCGCGGTGGCAAATGAAATGAACGGCAAAGTACTCTTTGACGGACGCAACCTCTACCGCAGCGAGATTGTCGGTGAGATAGGATTCGATTATTTTGGAATAGGACAAGGCGAACAACCCGCGTAATTATGGCAAGAGTACTGATAACTGGAGCAGCAGGATTTTTAGGTTCACATTTGTGTGATCGATTCATTGCTGAAGGCTACGATGTCCTCGCCATGGATAATCTCATCACTGGGAATATGGAAAATTTGGAACACCTTTTGGGTCTTCCTAATTTCACCTTTTACCACCACGATGTAAGCAACTATGTGCATGTCCCAGGAGAATTGGACTATATCCTTCATTTCGCATCGCCCGCCTCCCCCATTGATTATTTAAAAATACCTATTCAAACCCTTAAGGTCAGCTCGCTAGGCACACACAACCTTCTAGGATTGGCTTTGCATAAAGGTGCGCGTATCCTTGTCGCATCCACCTCAGAAGTCTACGGCGATCCGCTGGTACACCCGCAGACTGAGGAGTACTGGGGCAATGTAAATCCAGTAGGCCCGCGTGGAGTATACGATGAAGCTAAACGCTTCATGGAAGCGATGACCATGGCCTACCACACCTACCACGGTTTAGAAACGCGTATCGTTAGAATTTTTAACACTTACGGACCGCGCATGCGATTGAACGACGGTCGTGTATTGCCGGCCTTTATAGGTCAAGCCCTGCGCGGTGAAGACCTCACCATTTTTGGCGACGGTTCACAAACGCGTTCGTTTTGTTACGTGGACGATTTAATTGAAGGCATCTACCGCTTGTTGATGAGCGACCATTCGGAGCCCGTAAACATAGGAAACCCGCATGAAATCACCATTAGCCAATTCGCGGAAGAAGTCATCAGCCTCACAGGGACAACGCAAAAAGTGGTCTACAAAGAGTTGCCTGTGAATGACCCAATGCAGCGCCAACCGGACATCACTAAGGCAAAAGAATTGCTGAATTGGGAACCAAAAGTGATGCGCGAAGAAGGACTAGATCGCACCTACGCTTGGTTCAAAGACCTACCTGAAGATCGCCTGTATCGCAAGGAGCACAGGGATTTCGCCGACTACAAGAAAACCAAATAAGCCAATAATGAATCAGATTTTAGTCACAGGAGGGCTGGGTTACATAGGATCACACACCGTGATCGAACTACTCGCTGCAGGCTATGAGCCTATCGTCATCGACAACCTAAGCGAGAGTCCCATCGAGGTCAAGGACCGCATCGAAAAAATCGTGGGTAGGGAAATTACATTCCGCCAAGTAGAGCTTTGTGACCGCATTGCAGTAGATGCTGTATTTGAAGAATTCCCGGATATCTCGGGTGTCATTCACTTTGCTGCCTTTCTACTGGTTAATGAGAGCGTCGAAAAACCGCTGAAATACTACCACAACAACCTTTTAAGTACTGTTAACCTTCTTCAAAGCATGGAGGCCCACGGCATTCGTAACATTGTTTTCTCTAGTTCTTGTACCGTATATGGCACGCCCGAAAATCCACATGTGGACGAAAATGCACCCGTACAACCTGCTGAGAGTCCTTACGGCAACACCAAGAAAATGGGTGAGGAAATTTTACGGGACCAAGCAGCTACTGGGGTAATTGACGTGTTGAGTTTGCGCTATTTCAATCCTATCGGTGCCCATCCATCGAGTATCATTGGAGAATTCCAAGACGGCGAACCACATCATTTAGTACCCTATATCACTGAGACTGCCATTGGTAAGCGCAATGAATTAAAAGTATTCGGGTCTGATTACGATACGCGAGACGGCTCTTGCATTCGCGATTACATCCACGTTCTTGACATCGCCAAAGCACACATCTTGGCCGTTCAACATTTGATTGATGGCAAGACTAAAGGATATGATGTCATCAATCTAGGGTCTGGCAACGGCTCGACGGTGTTGGAAATGATTAGTGCTTTTGAACGCGCTACGGGAATTTCCATTCCATATAGTCTTGCACCGCCTCGTGCAGGTGATGTACCGGCGGTCTATGCGAACATTGCGAAGGCAGAGCGCGTTTTGAATTGGACCCCAGAAAAAACATTGGAGGACATGCTACGTGATGCTTGGAATTTTGAACAATCACTACCACAAAAATAGTCGTATGAAGAACATTATCATCACCGGCGGTGCCGGATTTATTGGCTCTCACGTCGTTCGCTTGTTTGTAAACAAATACAGCGAATACCGCATCATCAATGTGGACGTGCTTACCTATGCCGGGAACCTGGAGAATTTAAGCGATATCGAAAATGCACCGAACTATGTGTTTGAGCGCGTGGATATCGTAGATGCTGCAGCCGTCGATGCATTGTTTGACAAATACCGGCCGGAAGGTGTGATTCATTTAGCAGCAGAGAGTCACGTGGACCGTTCCATCAAGGATCCATTGGCCTTTGTGCGCACCAACATCTTGGGTACGGTGAATTTACTGAACAGCTTCAAGCGCATTCACGACGATTTTGAAGGCAAGCGCTTCTACCACATTTCAACCGACGAAGTGTATGGAACGTTGGGTAAGGAAGGATTGTTTGAAGAAACAACGTCGTACGATCCAAACAGTCCGTACAGCGCTTCCAAAGCGTCATCAGACCACTTTGTGCGTGCCTATGGCGAAACCTACGGTATTCCATACGTGGTGACCAATTGTTCGAACAACTACGGCCAAAACCAATTCCCAGAAAAGCTTGTCCCGCTCTTCATCAACAACATCGTGGAAGAGAAACCATTGCCCGTTTACGGCGACGGTCAGTACACAAGAGACTGGTTGTACGTCGTAGATCATGCTCGTGCCATTGACCTGGTCTACCATGAAGGTGAGAACGGCGAAACCTACAATATTGGAGGTTTCAATGAATGGACCAATCTTGACTTAATCAAGGTGCTGTGCGCGCAGATGGACGAGAAATTGGGCCGTGAAAAAGGAAGCAGTGAAAAGCTCATTACCTACGTAAAAGACCGCCCGGGTCACGACCGCCGGTATGCTATCGATGCGACCAAGATCAACAAAGAATTGGGTTGGGCGCCAAGCGTGACTTTCGAAGAAGGTTTGGCCATTACTATTGATTGGTATTTGAGCAATGCTGAATGGTTGAAAAACGTAACCTCAGGGACGTATAAGGAGTATTACGACAACATGTACGCAAAACGTTAGTTTATGATTGGTGTCGTTCTAAAAAGCACAGGGAGTTGGTACGTAGTGCGTGAGAACACTACAGGACAGCTGTATGAATGCCGAATCAAAGGCAAGCTTCGCATCGCCGGAATTAAAAGTACTAATCCACTCGCTGTGGGTGATCAGGTACGCTTTGAAGAGGAAGAGACGGCACCAGAATTGGGCGTTATCAGTGGAATAGAAACGCGTAAAAATTACATCATTCGAAAGAGTGTTAATCTCAGTAAACGGGTCCATATCATTGCTGCAAATATGGACCAGGCACTTTTAGTGACTACCCTTGCGCAGCCTGCAACCTCGACTGGTTTTATGGACCGATTTCTTGCCACAGCAGAGGCCTATAACATTCCTGTAATCATCGTATTCAACAAATGTGATGTCTACACTGAAGAGCTTCAAGGAGAATTAGAATATAGAAAAGCCGTGTACCAATCCATCGGTTATCGTTGTATGGAAACTTCTGCAACCGAAGGTCTAGGACTGCATGAACTAAAGGCGCTGCTACAAAATAAAACCACGCTACTTAGCGGACACAGTGGAGTTGGTAAGAGCACTTTAATCAATGCTGTAGAACCAAAACTTCAACTACGAACAGCCGCAATAAGTACCAGCCATAATAAAGGTCAACACACCACTACCTATGCTGAAATGCATGCGCTCGGATTTGGCGGGGATATCATTGATACGCCAGGAATTAAGGGCTTCGGATTGGTAAATATGGAAAAAGAAGAAATTAGTCACTTCTTTCCTGAAATTTTCGCAGTTAGTACAACCTGTCGCTTTCATAACTGCCTGCATGTCAATGAACCCGAGTGTGCGGTGAAAAACGCATTAAATGAAAACCGTATCGCACCTACGCGCTACGAAAGCTATATTAATCAATTAAACGATCACGATGAGACTACCCATTATCGCAGTACTGAGTATTAGTGTACTAACACTTTTTTCTTGTGGAGGGGCTAAACCCGCTAGCACAGAGGCCATAGTTGAAGTTGCCTCAGAAAAGCCTCGCAACACCGCATTGGAATGGTCAGCTGCAAATTCTGATGCACGCTACATACACCGCCAACTTTTTGCGCTAGCAACACAGCGACTTTCATCCATTATGAATACTGGTAAACTTAGCCAAGCTGTATTCATTGATGCTTCCTTTTTATTATTACCCCAGGATGCAACGTTTCCTTTTTTCAGCGAGATGCGGAGTCCTAAAGATGGTTTCCGACCACAGGAGTTATTCGAATTCGCGAGATTTGAATTTGACCCAGTAGCTATGGAGTTTATTCGATTTTGCTACGAAAGCGGTGTTGAAATCATACTTACATCTACAGAGATGGACAGTCGCGCAATCATTGAAGAACTAATGAAGAAAAATTATATGGTTCAAGGTTCAAATATAGAAGGAGAGCCACGCTACGGTCGCTATTCAAACAACATTACCTTAAATGAATACGCGCAACAAGACCGTCTTGCACTTTTACTGACCACGAGCCTTGGTGAAGCTACTTCGATCACTAGTATGGGCAATCCAAAGAGTAGTGAGGTCGATGAGGTTTTCAAAAGATTTGGCTCAAAAGTGATCCTCTTCCCCAACCCAACCTTTAATCGCAAATAATCCATGCGTGCCCTAGTGCAACGTGTCACAAAAGCGAACGTCACCGTAAATGGCAAGGTGCAAAATGCAATAGGTAGAGGACTACTAGTATTTCTTGGTGTAGAACCTGAGGATACGGAAGAAGATGCGAAATGGCTCAGTAGTAAGATCGCTAAAATGCGACTTTTCCCAGATTCTGAAGGCGTGATGAACGACAGCATTATGGATGCGCAAGGGGAATTCCTAGTTATAAGCCAATTCACACTTCACGCAAGCACAAAAAAAGGAAACCGTCCTAGCTATTATAAAGCGGCTCGACCCTCCCATGCAGAACCCATGTACGAACAATTCATGGAGCAACTTTGGATGGACAGTGGGTTGGTCGTTAAATCCGGTACCTTTGGTTCAGATATGAAAGTGGAATTGATCAATGATGGCCCCATTACCATTTGGATGGATTCAAAAAATAAAGAATAGTATGGCACTAGAACCTTTAAAAGTCCCAAGTGATTTGCCTTTAGGTGAACTTCAAAAAGAAGTACACGATTGGATTTCCAAACACGGTGTGCGCTACTTTAATGAGCTCACTAACATGGCTCAGCTTACCGAAGAAGTCGGTGAAGTGGCAAGAATCATAGCTCGACGTTATGGAGAGCAGAGCGAGAAGGAAAGTGATAAAGCTAAAGACCTGGGAGAAGAATTAAGCGATGTACTTTTTGTAGTGCTTTGTTTGGCCAACCAAACAGGCACCGATTTACAAGCCGCCTTCGATAAAAAAATGAATGTAAAGCGCGAACGAGACCACGACAGACATCACAACAATGAAAAGTTGAAATAAAAAAAGCCGCCCAGTGGGCGGCTTTTTTATGCTGAAAATTTTTAGCGAAATCTAAACTCCAGTCCCGTGCTGACCCAGCGACCGGGCTGAATAACATTACCGCGATCGTAATACGCTGCGTCTAATGCGTTATTAATGTTCACGAAAGCCTGGAACGGGAATTGTCGTTTGAAGATTCCACCTGCAGGTGCATAGTACAGTTTGAAATCTAGTAAGGCAAACGGATCATAATTCACCTCTTCTCCACCAACGCTCATGTACGTACCTACACGATCTTGCATGGTAATACTGTAATTCAAGAAGAATCCAAGTCCTAAGCGCTGGGTTGCACGCGCATTTAGTTTTGCTTGTAAATAGTCAAGCGCATAGAGACTCGAGAAATCTACTTCGGGCGTAACACCGCGCATAAAAGCAGCTTGAACGACAGCATTGCGCAGGAGTGCTTTTCGCTTCGTTGCATTGTACTGCATTCCACCTTCAATCCCAGTTAAAGCCAAGCTTGTAATGTTCGAGGCATAGGCGATAGGGTCGCCTGCATAAGATACCCAATCAATAAGATCTTTCGAGCGCCTGTGAAACAATGCCGCAGATGTATAGACCTGTCCAGATTTTTGCTTGTAGCCCAATTCATAGTTCCAAGCTGACTCCGGCAGTAAATCTATCGAACCTTGTGCCCCTCCGCGATTGTAATACAAATCGGTATAAGTAGGATAGCGCATGGACCGGTTTGCCGTTGCATATAAAGAAGCGTCTTTAGTCAGACGGTACAATACGTCCAGTGAAGGGGCGAAGAAATATGAAGAATCGCCAGTGGGTCCGTCGTGGTAATTCAACATCGCCCCCGCCGTAACTTGAACGCGCTCCCGGGTGTATTTGTGCTCTGCGAAAAATGAAAAGTCCGTAGTAGAAGCGCCTTTATCCATAGTGTAACCGTCCCATCCCGGTACTGAGTAGTCATCCCCAAAATCTCCACCTAGCACATTAGAATAAATCTCATCATAGCGCAGGTTATACCCTAAACTACTTTGGTGCTCCACATTCCAGCGGTGGGTCGCTACTATATTCTGATTAAAAACTCTCGTTTGATGAAAGTTGGGGCCGGTGTACCAAGAAGCCGCAGTATCACCATCTGCCGCGCGATAATAACGACCAGATGAAAGCTTATCGTAGGCAACGCTACTCGCATCGAACCCACCTAAACCTGCAGTTTCACGGTACAGCTCAAAACGATCCCTACCTGTAACTAGATTCATATTAAACCTGAAATCCGTATTCAGGCCTATGCTTTCATCCAATTTCAAACCAAAAATACGCGTAGAAGTCGCTTCGAATTGGTCCGGAAAAGTTGTCGAATAGTAGTTCTGTGCACCAAAGGCTTTCTGGTTCTCTGCATAAAAGATAGAAACATGCCCTTTTTCCTTACCCAGTTTAAACTCGCGTTCAAGATTGACAAAAATCTTACTGCTCTCAAAATCTGTGTTGGGAATATATCCTGCCGTACTTTGCGATTGCTGCCCTAACTGAACACCCCATTTTCCTATTTTTTTACCGAGGTAAAAGCTGGAATTCAATAAACCGTGTTCACCGGTGGTCAAAGCATAACCTGCATTAAATTTCATGGGGGCCGATTTCAAAACAATATTAACCACGCCTGTCATCGCACCAATTCCATGCGCATTTGTCGCTCCACCTTGAATCACCTCGATTCGATCGATCATCTGCAACGGAACCGGCAAATTCATATTGTGGTGCCCAGTTTGCGGGTTGTTCATTCGAACACCATTGACCAATACTAAAGTTTGATCAAAAGTACCGCCGCGAACACCCAGGTCTCCTTGCACATCCAGTGGACCGCGTTGACGCATATCAACACTACCCATGTAATCCAACAACTCATTAATGTTGTTTACGGGAAGCTCCTGAATCTGCTTCGCTGTTAAAACCGTAATCTGACGGGTTGCAGCCGCATAAGTGGTCTTCGCCAATGACGAACTCACCTCAACCTCATTTAATTCAATGGATTTATCTTGTTTCTTTACGACACCACGAAAACCTTTGCGCTGTCCAAACTCTTGAGCTGCACTACCTAAAGCAATAAGCAGACATCCTAATGTAAGTATGTGTTTCATTTTTGTGTGTGTTGGATTACGAAGATATATTCTAGGCACAGCCTTACTACTTCGATTCAAAAAAAAATCCCCACAACTCTTAAAATTGCGGGGATTAATATTGAGATGATCTAACGTTTAACTCGCTAGAACTGAGATCCTATTATTCTTACACTCAACAACACCGCCGCTTACCATAACGGTACACAGTTTGTCGTCTGAAGTGTCAAGGATGACCTGTGAGCTCAAGTGATCCAGAGTTCTTGTATCATCAGCAACACGAATGCTTACTGTGCCTGCAGCAAGCGACGAGATGATGGGTGCGTGATCTTTCAGGATTTGGAACAAACCGTCCTTTCCTGGAAGCTTCACTGAACTCACCTGGCCTTTAAACAATACCTCTTCCGGTGTAATGACTTCTAAATACATCATTTAGTCAATTAAGCCTCAGCTAACATTTTCTCACCAGCTTCTATCACTTCCTCAATGGTACCTTTCAAGTTGAAAGCAGCCTCTGGATATTGATCCAATTCACCGTCAAGAATCATGTTGAAACCTTTGATAGTATCCTTAATATCTACCAATACCCCTTGCAAACCAGTAAACTGCTCTGCTACGTGGAATGGCTGAGAAAGGAAACGTGCTACACGACGTGCACGTGAAACAACCAATTTGTCTTCTTCAGAAAGCTCTTCCATACCTAGGATGGCAATGATATCCTGGAGTTCTTTATAACGCTGAAGTGTTTCTTTAACGCGCTGTGCTGTATCATAGTGCTCTGCCCCAACGATTTCCGCAGTCAAAATACGTGAAGTCGAATCCAATGGATCCACAGCAGGGTAAATACCTTGCTCCGCAATCTTACGAGACAATACCGTCGTTGCATCCAAGTGAGCAAACGTTGTTGCAGGAGCCGGATCCGTAAGGTCATCCGCAGGTACGTATACCGCCTGAACCGAAGTAATAGATCCGTTTTTAGTCGAAGTAATACGCTCTTGCATCGCACCCATTTCAGAAGCTAGAGTTGGTTGGTATCCCACCGCTGAAGGCATACGACCTAAAAGTGCTGATACCTCAGAACCTGCTTGAGTGAATCGGAAGATGTTATCAACGAAGAAAAGGATGTCTTTACCTTGACCGTCACCTTCACCATCGCGGAAGTACTCCGCTAATGTCAAACCTGAAAGTGCTACACGGGCACGGGCACCTGGAGGCTCATTCATCTGACCGAACACGAAGGTTGCTTTTGAATCCTTCATCAACTCTTTATCTACTTTACTGAGATCCCAGCCACCATTTTCCATAGCGTGCATGAAATCGTCACCGTAGTTGATAATCCCTGATTCAAGCATCTCACGCATCAAATCATTACCCTCGCGAGTACGCTCACCAACACCAGCAAATACAGAAAGACCACCATGGCCCTTAGCAATATTGTTGATCAATTCCTGAATCAAAACGGTTTTACCAACACCGGCACCACCGAAGAGACCAATTTTACCTCCTTTTGAATAAGGCTCAATCAAGTCAATTACCTTGATTCCTGTAAAAAGTACTTCAGTAGATGTACTCAAGTCTTCAAACGCTGGAGCTGGACGGTGAATCGGCAGACCATTCGAACGGTCAATACCACCGATACCATCAATATCCTCACCTACAACGTTGAATACACGACCGTAGATCTGATCTCCGATAGGCATGGTTATGGAATCACCTTTAGAACGAACTTCTTGTCCACGCTGACATCCATCAAGCGAGTCCATTGAGATGGCACGAACAGTATCCTGCCCTACGTGCTTCTGCACCTCCAAGATGACTACCTGACCGGTAGATTTAGTAACTTCAAGAGCTTCGTAAATTCTAGGAAGCTCGCCTTGTGAACCATCAAACTTCACGTCCACTACAGGGCCGATAATTTGAGAGATTGTTCCAACTAATTGAGACATGATGTTTTCTTGTTTAAATAAGATGGCGCAAAACTACTGCACAATGTCATTTCTGACAACTCTCGAAAGCAATAACTGCAGGGCCTCATATCAGTTATTAACAAGTTATCAACACGTGCTGTGGGCTGCTCGATGGAATACAACCTCCTTTCGAACCCATAAATGACGTGTCACCCACGTGAAAAGTATTTGACGGTAACGACTCTTCAATCAAGGCGATAAACTAATTTGGTCGCATGGAAGGAATGACCCTTATTGGATTACTGGCTGCTACCCTCACAACCATCGCGTTCGTGCCTCAAGCATGGCGAATCATTAAATCTCGCAAGACGGATGACCTAAGCTTGACCATGTATGTCCTAATGTTCTGTGGTCAGTTGTGCTGGCTGGCCTATGGTATCTGGATGCACGACGCTCCGCTCATTCTAGCGAATGTTATTGGCGGCAGCTTAAGCGGGACTATTCTCGCATTTAAAATCTTTCTGAGACAATAAATTAAGCATACCCACTTTGTGGCACAAGAATTGAGTTAGGCATCGAACAAAATCGCTCGAGTATCCTTAATACAAGTAACTAATTCAATTACCATGAAAAAATGCCTTGCTCTTTTGAGCATTCTGTTTTTCTCCACCGTCTACGCCCAAAATGTCACTCTTAGCGGATACATTAAAGATGCTTCCAACGGTGAAGAGCTAATCAATGCGTCCATAGTCAATGAGAAATCTCAAGGGACTGTCACCAATGTTTATGGCTTCTACTCCTTAACCCTTCCAGAAGGGAAATACACCTTTACGGTAAGCTACATTGGTTATGAAAGTTTTGAGAAAACTTTGACCTTAAAGGAGAGTCAAACTTTAGATTTCGAATTAAAAGAAGCTACCAATCAGCTTGCAGAAGTTGAGGTAACCGCGAAAAGACTAGATGAAAACCTCAACCGCGCTGAGATGTCAACCACACAACTCACAGCGAAGCAAATTAAAGCCATTCCTCAGTTCTTAGGCGAGTTTGACGTGATTCGTTCTATCACGTTACTGCCAGGTGTAACCACTGTCGGTGAAGGTGCTAGCGGATTCAATGTACGCGGTGGTAAAACCGATCAGAATCTAATTCTGTTGGATCAAGCACCGGTATACAATAGCTCACATATTTTTGGATTCTTCTCAGTTTTTAATGGCGATGCAGTTCGTGATCTCAAACTATACAAGGGCGGTATTCCAGCGCCATACGGTGGTCGTTTATCCTCTGTTCTTGACGTGCACCAGAAAGAAGGTAATACAAAAGAATTTGCAGGAACTATGGGACTCGGTCTACTCTCATCTCGTCTAATGCTAGAGGGGCCTTTGGTGAAAGATAAATCGAGTTTCATGATCGCGGGGCGTCGTTCCTATCAAGACGTATTGCTCAAAGCAAGCCCTAACGATGATCTGAATTCAATCATTGCCAATTTCTATGACCTCAATGCGAAGGTGAACTACAAATTCAATGATAAGAGCCGTTTGTTCCTTAGCGCTTACTATGGTAAGGATGCCTTCGGCGTCCCAGGCTTGGTAAAATTTGATTGGGGGAATTTAGGATTAACAGGACGCTGGAATTATCTCATTACAGATAAATTATTCCTGAACGTCAGTACGATCTATTCCGATTACGACTACGCTATTGGATTTGACTTCCCGCAAGCGAAAATCGACAACATTGCCTTCATAAAGAATCAAAGTAACAAGGTTGCTTTCAGCTGGTTTCCTAATGCGAAGCACCAGGTTAATGTGGGATCCTCTAGAGTCGACCTGCA